>Ga0070737_10000449_pt1 | contig 87188 bp, 73 predicted proteins | sample Coa_R1_10_FD_66438 | JGI IMG/M metagenome (GOLD analysis project Ga0070737, IMG submission 66438) | Surface soil microbial communities from Centralia Pennsylvania, which are recovering from an underground coalmine fire - Coalmine... | ecosystem: Environmental > Terrestrial > Soil > Unclassified...
CGGCTGCCACCAGGTCGCGCGCACGCCGCCCGCGTTCTTCTCGCTCGAACTGAGGCGTCCGCTCAGATCGAGATCGACCACCAGCGGCTTGAGCCCGCGCTCCGCGAGGCCCATCGCCACGGCGCTGCCCACCACCCCGCCGCCAATCAAAATAACGTCCCAGGAGTGTTTCAACGCCACGCATCAAGCGTAGCAGGAAGACGGCGGCGAGGCTCTTGTGCCGCAGAGGCTCCGGCTGTCAACCTTAGATCGATGTGCACGCTGGCGATTTACTTCCGCGTCTTTCCTGAATGGCCGGTGGTGCTCGCGGCGAATCGCGATGAATACTTCGCGCGTCCGGCTTCCGCGCCCGAGTTGCTTGCCGAGCGTCCGCGTGTAATCGGCGGCAAGGATCTCAAGGCGGGCGGCACCTGGCTCGGCATCAATGAGCATGGCGTGATCGCGGGACTGTTGAATCGGCGCGCGCCCGACGGCGCCGATCCTTCGCGCCGCTCGCGCGGTCTTCTATGCCTGGACGCGCTCCGATGCAGGACAGTTACAGAGGCGCTGGAACTGGTCCGGCGCGAGGACGGCGCACATTACAATCCGTTCAATCTCCTGCTCGCATCGCGCGGCGAAGCTGCCGTCGCTTACAACCGCAATAGCATGATCGAAACCGCGCAGCTCGCTCCCGGCCTGCATCTGCTGACCAATCTCGATGTGAACGATTTCGAGTGCCCGAAGATCAGCCGCGCGTACGATCAGTTCGCGGCGCTTGCCGGTGATCGTGAGTTCGCCGCCGACCCGATCGCGAATCGAGCGCATCTGCGGCGGCTGCTCGCCGATCACGCGACGCAGCTCGATGCGCGCTCGCCGGGACCGAATGCGATCTGTCTTCATCTCGACGGCTACGGCACGCGATCGTCGAGCATGATTTTTCTGGCCTCCAATCGCAGCCATGCGGCGCATTTCTTCGCCCCCGGCCCGCCGTGCGTTACCGAGTATCAGCCCGGCCCGCTGCCCTTCGATTAATAGATCATCGCGGCGGGCGCGCATAGCGCGTGCGATCGGGAACGCCGGCCGCGCGAAAAGCCTCGATCCGCTCGGCGCATTTCGTGCACTGGCCGCATTGGACCGATCCTCGGGGACGCGCGCACGAGAAGGTCAGATGGAGCGGCAGATCGCGGGCGCGCCTAATCAACTGCGCCTTGGTCAAGCCGAGGAACGGCGTGCGGATGCGCAGCCGGAGCCCGACGCCGAGGTCGATTGCCCGGCTCAGCGCGCGAAAGAATTCCGGCCGCGCGTCCGGAAACGGATTCGCCTCGAGCGGCGCCATCGCAAGCTCGCCGATCCGATGATACGCGCAGAAGGTCGCCGCCTTGGCGATCAGGCTCAGGTTGCGGCCGATGATGTAGTTCGATGAAAAAGGCGCGTGGTAACCGGGCACGCCCTTGCCGGTGACGCTCCAATGGGACGGCGCAACGTCGTCCATCGGCATCCGCAATTCGGTCATCGGCCGGATGCGCGTTGAAGCCATCGCGCGGATGAACCGCCGAAGCATCGCGCGTTCCTCGCGCTCCCATCGCAACCCCGCTGAGACATAGATCGGGAAGACCTCGCGGCGCTTCGCCAGCGTCGCCATTAGGACCGAACTGTCGAGTCCGCCGCTCGCCAGCACCGCGATGCGTGATCGAATCGGCGTGATTCGATACGCCGAACGGTTCAGTTGCCGATGACTGGGTTTGCGCAAACCGGTCAGCCGAGCAGGCGGCCGCCGTCGAGCAGCAGCGTCGAGCCGGTCGCGAAGTCGGTCCCTTCGCACAGGAAGAGCACGGCTTTGGCGACATCGTCGGGCGAGCCGATGGTCTTGGTTAGGGTGCCCTGGCGTAGACGGTCGATCTCTTCGGCGCTGTAATCGTCGGGCGGCATCACGGGACCGAGCGCGATGCAGTTGACCTGCACTTCCGGCGCGAGCTCGCGCGCCAGCGCCCGCGTAAGTCCGATCAGCCCGCTCTTCGCGACTACGTAGGGCAGGTAGCTTTTGTACGGCCGGATTCCAGCCCAGTCGCCGAGGTTGACGATTTTGCCCGCGCCCTGACGGCGCATCGCGGCGGCGGCGAATCGCGCGGCGAAGAACGGCGCTTTCAGATTGACGGCGAGATTCAAGTCCCAATCGCGCTCCGTGATGTCGTCGTACGGCATCCGGTAGAAAACCGACGCCGAGTTCACCAGTACGTCGAGGCGGCCGAAGTGCGCGAGCGTTGCGTTGATCGCCGCCTCGATCTCGTTCACGTCCTCGAGGTTCGCGCGAAAAGACTGCGCGCCGCCGCCCGTCCGGCGGATCTCCTGAACCAGGTTCTCAGCCTCATCGCGGGAGCTCAGATAATGCACCGCAATTTTTGCCCCGCGCCCGGCGAGCGCGGCCGCGATCGCCCTGCCGATGCGCCGTCCGGCGCCGGTGACGAACGCGACTTTTCCGGCCAGCTCCATGTCACATCAGAGCGAATCGCGAATCGCGCGCAGCAGCGCAAGGTTGTCGGCATGGCCGGTGCGGTTCGCGATGACGTGGCCGACGATCGGCCGGCCGAGCAGGTAGAGATCGCCGATCAGGTCGAGCACCTTGTGGCGCGCGAATTCGTCTGCGAAACGCAGCGTGGTATTCACGATGCGCTCATCATCGAGCAGGATCACGTTGTCGAGCCGGCCGCCCCGCGCCAATCCCATCTCGGAGAGCTTGCGGAATTCGCGCACGAAACCGAAAGTCCGCGCGGGCGCGATTTCGCGCATGTAGGCCTCGGGCGAGGTCAGCTCGAAATGCACCTGCTGGCGGCCGATCGGCGGCGGATAGTCGAGCGTGTAATCGATGGTGAGCGTGGACGCCGGCTCGATCCGAATCCATTCTTCGGCGGGTTGCTGTTCGCCGATCGTAATCGCTTCGCGAAGCCCGATCGGTTCGATCGTAGCCGGCTGTTCCTCGATGCCGGCCTCCGTTAACTGACGGCAGAATTCGAGCGCCGATCCGTCGAGCGCCGGAATTTCGTCCTCGGTCTTCACGAGCAGGTTGGTGATGCCGAACGCGTGCAGCGCCGACATCAGATGCTCGACCGTTCGTACCGAGTGGCCATTCGAAACCAGCGTCGTGTTGTATCCGGTGTCGCCGACGTTCTCGAGCCGCGCCGCGATTGCCGACTGATCGGCGAGCGATGAAAAGACGATTCCTGCGCCGGCCGGCGCCGGATGGAGAATGACGCCAGTCTTCAATCCGGAATGAAGCCCCTGCCCCGCCATCACGATCGATCGCCGGATCGTGCGCTGCGCGGTCTGCTTTCCCTGGCGCCGCGCGGGATGCGCGTTGCCGTTGTCGGCGACCGCCCTGGCCTCTTCGATGGCGCCGGTCGCCGCCTCGGCGCCCATCACGCGCCCGATCGCCGTCATCAGGCCGCTCACCGAAAACGGCTTCTCGATGAAATCCTCGGCCCCGAGCTTGGTCGCTGCCACAGCGTTCTGGATGTTCGCGTGGCCCGAAATCATGATCACCCGCGTGGCCGGCTGCCGCGCCTTGATCTGCCGCAGAAGCTCGATGCCGTCGAGTTCCGGCATCCAGACATCGAGCAATACCAGCTCGGGATTCTCGCGCCCGATGATCTCGAGCACGTCCGGCGCCGCGCCGGTTTCCAGCACGCGGAAGCCCTCGTCGCTCAAAATCCCCCTCAGCGACGACCTAATCCGCTCCTCATCATCCACCACCAGGACGGTTCCGTTCATACTGCTCCGCTTGCGGGAAAACCCGGTTATCAACCCGGGAGCTTCGCGAATTGCTGCTCCTTTACCGGAAACTCGAGGATGAATCTACTGCCTTGCGGCGCGTTGTCGCGCACGCGCACGAAACCATGATGGTCGGTGATGATGGCCGAGACGATCGCGAGGCCGAGGCCGGTGCCGCCCTTCTTGGTCGAGAAGTAAGGCTCGAATATGCGGGTGCGGAGCCGCGGCTCGATTCCGGCGCCGTTGTCGGTCACTTCGAGCGTGACGACGCCGCTCGCATCGTCGAGCCTTGTGCGCAGTCCGACGCGCGGCCGATCGCCGTTACGGTTCGCGCCGACCGCGGCGGCGACCGCGTTATCGAGCAGGTTGAAGATCGCGCGCCGCATCGCCTCACGATCGATCGCGATCATTGGCAGGACCGGCGCGAGATCGAGCGTGAAATCTACGTTTGAATTCGCGCTGCGGAAATGCTCGAAGGTCTCCTGCGCAATCAAGTTCAGATCACCCGGCGCCGGGTTCAGATGCGGCATGCGAGCGAAGGCCGAAAACTCGTTGACCAGATGCTTCAGGTCCTCGACTTCGCCGGTTATCGCGCGCGTGCACTCTTCGAGAATCGCGGCATCTTCGGGCGAGGCCGGCGCGAGTTTCTGGCGCAAGCGTTCGGCGGAAAGCTGAATCGGCGTCAGCGGGTTCTTGATTTCGTGGGCGATGCGGCGAGCGACTTCGCGCCACGCTTCCATCCGCTCGACCTTCGCAATCTGGCTGACATCCTCAAAAAACAGAACCGTGCCCAGGTTGGTCTCGACGCCGTTGCCGTCATCATCCGCCTCGCCGCCCAGTGTGCTTGCGGTCATCATCAATTCGGTTTCGCCGCCCTCGTTATCGAGCGTGATCGAGGCGCGCACCTCCTGCGGCCGCGCCTGACCGGCGAAGATTTCATCGAGTGTGCGCGTCAATGCCGCCGGAAGCACATCGGCGTAACGACGGCCGGCGACCTCGGCGGCGCGCACCCCGAGCATCCGTGCGGCGCACGGGTTGATCGTCGTGACCCGCCCCTCGGGATCGAGTCCGGCGACGCCTGCCGAGACATTGCGCAGCAGCGTCTCGATATAGCGCCGGCGATGCTCCAGTTCGGCGCGCGAGGAGCGCAGGTCGGCGGTCATCTGGTTGAACGACGCGACCAGGTGCCCGATTTCGTCATCGCCAACCTGCGGAATGCGATAGTTGAGGTTGCCGGCTGCGATCGCATGCGTCCCTTCGGCAAGGGCGCGAATCGGCGAGGTGATGCCGCGCGCGAGATAGAGGCCGAACCAGCTCCCGAGCATCACGACCACCAGTCCGATCACGATCAGGGCGAGAACGTAGCTGTTAAAGATCGGCTGATGGAGGATGCGTAACTGAAAGTAATCCTCGAAGGTTCGCGAGATGCCGGCGGCGCGCTCGGCGAGGCTCTTGGGCAGGAAATAATCCACGACGACGGCGCCCGTAACCAGGTCGGAATCCGGTGAATCGAAAATCGGCGCGCTGCCGCGAATCACGTCCGCCTTGCCGAAGCGATCGGTGCGCGTCATCGCGTGGCCGGCGAGCGTGCTGGTCAACATCGCCGAGTACGGCGAGACGCCGATCCCGGTGGGCACCCGCGGACTGAGCGCCAAAACCAGCAGGCGCCGGCGGCGCGAGAATACTTCGATCGTGCCGAGGCTGTATTCCTGCTGCCGCTTGGTGATGAAATTTTTGAGCTCGGCGCGTTTATCCGGTTCAAGGAGTTGTCGGGCGGCGATCTGCTGGGCCAGCACGCGCGCGAAGCGGGCCGCGTTGTTGGCGGAATTCAGGTAATAAATCTTGGCGATTTCCAGCGAATCTTCAAGTACTTGTTCATATTGTGGGCTGAACCAGCTATCGACGTTGGCGTGCAGGAAAACGCCCGCAACGTAGAGCAGAAACAGCGTCGGCGCCAGCGCGACCGCAACGAAACCGAACACCAGCCGAAACTGCAATCGCGAGCCGATTAAGCCGCGGCGCCGCTCGAAGATCGCCTTGGCGAGATTCCGCCCGACGAGAAACAGCAGCAGCCCGAGCAACAGAAAGCTCAGGTCGAACAGCAGGATCACGACCAGGTTCGAGACCAGCGACGTATGCCGGGAGAGCTGCGGCAGCCGCGTCTGCGCCAGCACGAAGGCCAGCAGCGTGACGATCGTCACGCCGACAGCGACCAGCTCGCGCCGGCGCCGCTTCGCCTCGACCTCGCGCTGGGATTGCGCCCGGTTGCCCTCTTCGCTCACGTCACCGTCTCAGCAGCGACAGCACAATGGTCAAGATGATGCTCAGAATGATTGCGGTGGTCACCGGAAAGTAGAAAACGAAGTTTCCGCGCCGGATATAGATGTCGCCGGGCAACCGTCCGACTCCGGGCACGTACGATAGTCCCCACAGGATGATGCCGAGCGCGGCTATCGCCAGGCCCGCGAAAATCAGAATTTTGGCAATTGCCGCCATCCCGCTAAATACTACACGATCGCGAAGCGGCCTGCGTCCGTGGCGGCGACGGGGACATCGGCGCTTCGGACTATCGAAACATCAGGCGGTTCAGGCGTGCGCGCGTTCCTTGGTCGCCTCGCGCGCTTCCTTTGCCTCCTTAATGACCTTCTCGGCGATATGCGCGGGGACTTCCTCGTAATGCGAGAAGGCCGACTCGAACGAGCCGCGCCCCGACGTCATGGAACGCAGGTCCGGCGCATACTTGAGAACTTCCGACATCGGCACCAGCGCCTTGATGACCTGGCTTTGGCCCTTGCGATCGACGCCGAGCACCTTGCCGCGCCGCGAGTTGAGATCGCCGATCACGTCGCCCATGCACTCTTCCGGACAACTCACTTCGAGCGACATCACCGGCTCCAACAGGATCGGCCGGGCTTTTTCGAGCGCCGCTTTGAGGCCCATCGAGGCGGCGATCTGGAATGCCATATCCGATGAATCGACTTCGTGAAAGCTCCCGTCGAAAACCGTCACCTTGATGTCAACCATCGGATAGCCGGCCAGAAAGCCTTCGTTGAGTGTGTTGCGCACTCCCTTTTCTACCGAGGGGATAAACTGGCGCGGAATCGCGCCGCCGACGATCTCGTCGACGAATTCGAAGCCCCCGCCGCGCGGCAATGGCTCGATCTTGAGCCAGCAGTCGCCGTACTGTCCGCGGCCGCCGGACTGACGTTTGTACTTGCCCTGCGCCTCGGCGCGCCCCTTGATCGTCTCCTTATAGGGAACCTTCGGCGCCTGCAGATCGACTTCCACATTGAACTTGCGTTTGAGCTTCTCGACCGTGGTCTCGATATGCATCTGGCCGGTGCCCGAGAGGATAATCTCGTGGGTCTGCGGATCGCGATGGGTCTCGAGCGCGGGGTCTTCTTCGATCAATCGATGGAGCGCGGTCGAGGCTTTTTCCTCGTCCGCGCGGCTGCGCGGCCGGATCGCAAATGAAATTACCGGCGAGGGCTTCTGCAGCGGCGGCAGGAGCATCGGGGACTTCTCATCCGAGAGCGTGTCGCCGGTTATCGTATCCTTGAGCTTCGCCACCGCCGCGATCTCGCCCGGCAGCGCGAGCGCAAGCGGCGCCTGCTTTTTACCCTCCAGCCGCAGCAACTGGCCAAGCCGCTCGCGAGTCTGGCGTGTCGCGTTCAGCACCGTCGCATCGCTCACCGCCTTGCCCGAGATCACGCGGAAGATTGAGAGCTTGCCGACAAAGGGATCGATCACAGTCTTGAAGACATACGCGGCGAACGGCGCATTGGGATCGGCGCTGCGCTCGATCGCCTCGCCATTGCCGGCATGGCCTTTAACGGCCGGGCGTTCGTTGGGAGCCGGCAGCAGGTTGACAATTGCATCCAGCAGCGCCCCGACGCCGATATTCTTCGCGCCCGAACCAGCCATCACGGGCGTTATCTTGCCGGCCAGCACCGCCGCGCGGAGCGCCGCGCGCAGTTCATCGTCGGCCAGCGTCCCATTCTCGAGATATTTTTCGAGCAGCGCATCATCGGTCTCCGCGACCGCCTCGCAAAGCCTGGTGCGCGCTTCTTCGGCGCGCTGCTTCGCCTCGCCGCTCAGTTCTTCTTCTTTCGGTTTGCCCGACGCATCAGCATAGGTCAGCGCCTTCATGGTCAGCACGTCGATGACGCCGCTGAAGGCGGTCTCCTCGCCGATCGGCAGCGTGATCGCGACCGGATGCGCATTGAGCGTCTTCTCAAGATCGGTCATCGCGGCGGCGAAGCTGGTACGCTCCTTGTCGAGCCGCGGCACGAATGCGATGTGCGGCAATCCGAGCTGCTCGACTTTCTCCCAAATCTTTTCTGATTCAACTTTCAGATCGCCGCCGGGCGTGGCGACGAACACGACGCCATCAACGGCGTGCAGCGTGTTGAAAGCGTCCGGCAGGAAGGCGCTGTAACCGGGCGTATTGGCGAGAATCACCTCGACTTTTTTCCAGTTGAGATGATGGAACGACGAGCTGATCGAGATATGCCGGCTCAACTCCTCCGGCTCGAAGTCCATCAGCGCCGTGCCGTCGTCAGGCCGCCCGAGCCGCGTGGTCGCTCCCGCGGTGAAGAGCATCGCCTCCGCGGTCTGGGTTTTGCCGGCGCCCCCCTGGCCGACGATCGCGATGGTTCTCAGGCGCCCGACTTCTTCGACAGCCATATCTGATACCTCTGTCCTTCGTCAGTGCGAAAATTAATCGTATGCCCCAAGCAAGGTCACGTCACCTGCGACGACCCGTAAAAGTTCGCCGCCATCATCGATCACCAGCGCGCCGTCGGCGTCGATGCCCCTGACAACGCCGGTCTGCCGCCCCGCCCCGCTCGCGATCGTCACGCGCGCCCCGGTCAGCACCGAGTATTTCTCCCAATCCGGGCGGAGATGACCGAACCCAAGGCTCTCCGCCTCCATATAGCGATTGTTCAAACGAGAAAAAAGCGCGGCGGCGAGCGCGATTCGATCGCATTCGACGCCGGTTGCGATGCGAATCGAAGTGGCGGTGCGGCGGAGTTCTTCCGGGATGTCATCGGCGGCGAGATTCACATTGATGCCGATTCCGAGGATAACCGCGGTTATCCGATCGGACTCAGCAATCGTCTCGGCGATAACCCCGCCCGCTTTCTTTCGCCCGAGCCACAGATCGTTCGGCCATTTGAGACCGACCAGTCCCGGCGCGACGGTTTCGGCCGCCTCCGCAAGCGCGAGGCCGGCGACGAGGCTTATCTGCGGCATCGCCTCGGGTGCGAGTCGCGGAAGCAGAACGATGCTGATGTAAAGATTGACGCCGGCCGGTGAATGCCAGGGGCGATTCATACGGCCGCGTCCGGCGCTCTGCTCCTCGGCGATTACGACTTCGCCATGGGCCGCGCCGCCCGCGGCGAGTTCGGCCGCGCGCTCCTGGGTCGAATCGAGCGTCTCGAAGTAGTGAATCCGCCAGCCGATTTCACCGGGTCCGCCCCGCTCGATCGTCTGGTATGGATTCGACGCCATCGATAAGCGGCGGTTCGCGCGACGCTCAATGCGCTTCGATGCGCATGCTCAGATCGACGGCGCGCACCGAATGAGTCAGCGCGCCGACTGAAATCAGATCGACGCCGGTCTCCGCGATCTCGCGCACCGTCTTGAGCGTGATTCCGCCCGAGGCCTCGATCTGAATTTCCGGCCCCGCCATCTGGCGCGCACGGCGCATCTTATCGACCGGCATATTGTCGAGCAGGATGACGGTCACGCCCGCCTTGAGCGCCTCTTCGACCTGCTCGAGGGTTTCGCATTCGACCTGGATTTTGATCGTATGCGGCGCGAGATGGCGCGCGCGGTCGACCGCTTTCGCGATCGATCCGGCCGCGGCGATGTGGTTGTCCTTGATCAGCACGCCGCCGTCGAGACCGAAGCGATGATTGAAGCCGCCGCCGACGCGCACCGCATATTTTTCGAGCTCGCGGAGGCCGGGGTGGGTTTTGCGCGTATCGATAATCCGTGCGCGCGTGCCTTTTATCGCGTCAACGTACTGGCGCGTGATGGTCGCGATGCCGGAGAGCAGTTGCATGAAGTTGAGCGCGGTGCGCTCGGCGAGCAGCATCCCGGCGAGCACCCCGTCGATCTCGGCTGCGGACTGCCCGCCCATCAGTTCCGCGCCCTCCGGGGCCAGCAATTCGATCTTCGGCTCCGCGCCGGCCATCGCGAAAAGTTTTTCTATCAACACTCCGCCGCAGAAGATCAACCGCTCCTCTTTGGCGATAATCCGCGCGCGTCCGGGCTGGCCTGGCGCGACCGTCGCAGCGGTGCTGATGTCGCCATGGCCGACGTCCTCGGCCAGCGCCCGCCGCAGCAGGTCGGTGAGATCGAGTTGGCGAAGGATTTCCATCGTCAGGCGACCTGCTTTAGTTGCTTTATCTGCGCTTCCAGCCGATTTTTCTGCGCTTCGAGCTCGGAAACCTTTTCTTCGGTCTCCTGACGCGCCTCCGCCGATGCCTTTGCTTGAAAATCCGGATTGGCTATCCGCGCGAGATGTCTTTCCAGGTGGGACGTGATTTCAGTTAACTTCTTCTGCAGCGCTCGGCAGGTCTTGTCGAAATCGAATTCGGTGGGCGCCTCGATGCCGGCTTCGCCCCACGGCAACTGCGTGAAGATAAACCGCGCGGACGGGCGTTGACCGTCAGCCATCGCCAGTTCGTCAAGCTTCCCGAGCGTCATGGCATAGGTTCTCCAACTCGTGAAATCTCCGTTGGCGCCGGAGACAGGCTTCAGGAGCGCGCGTCCGCGGCTTCCGGGATGAAATCCAAGCAGCGAGCGCATCGAATTGATCGCGCCCGTCACCTCGATGCAGCGATCCATCGCGCGCCGTTCGTCATCGGTGAGCCACGGCTTGTCGCTCGCCGCCGGGTAGCGCGCGATCGCCAGATGCGGCGCGAGATTCGCCTCGTCGATATACGGATGCAGCACCTGCCAGATCTCCTCCGAGATGAACGGCATGAACGGATGGAGCAGACGCAGCAGTCTATCGAGCACCCGCACGATCACCCATTGCGCCGCCGCCTGCGCATCGCCGCCCGCCTTGAGCGGCTCCTTCGCCAGCTCGATGTACCAGTCACAGAACTCGTGCCAGATGAACTGATAAAGACGCAGCGCCGCGACGTTGAATTCGTACCGGTCGATCGCCTCCGTCACGTCGCGAATCGCGCCGTCGAGCCGATCGAGAATCCAGCGCTCAGCGAGCCGCATCCTGTTCGGATCGACAGCCGGAACCGGATGCGGCGCGCCCTCTAGATTCATCATCACGAAGCGCGCCGCGTTCCAGATCTTGTTGGCGAAAGCGCGCGATGCGGCGAGGCGCTCATCGGAGAGAATCAGATCGCGGCCCTGCACGGCGAGCTGCGCGAGCGTGAAGCGCACCGCATCGGTGCCGTAGCGCTCGATAAGGTCGAGCGGATCGACCACGTTGCCGCGCGACTTGGTCATCTTCTTGCCGTACTGATCGCGGACCAGCGGCGTGATGTAGACGTCGCGGAACGGCACGTCGTTCATGAAGCGCAAGCCGAGCATCATCATCCGTGCGACCCAGAAAAAGATGATGTCGAAGCCGGTGATCAAAAGGCTGGTCGGATAGTAGGTCTTCAGGTCGGCGGTTTCCTCCGGCCATCCGAGGGTCGAGAACGGCCACAGCCCGGAACTGAACCAGGTATCGAGCACATCCTCATCCTGGCGCACCGGACCGCCGCATTTCGGACATTTTTCGGGCGGTGTCGCAGCGACGATCGGTTCAGGATTCTCGCATCGCTCGCACCACCAGGCGGGAATCCGATGGCCCCACCATAGCTGGCGCGAGATGCACCAGTCGTGGATGTTTTCCATCCAATCGAAGTAGGTGTTCTCCCAGCGCTGCGGATGGAACCGCGTGCGCCCGTCGCGCACCGCCGCGATCGCGGGATCGGCGAGCGGCTTTATGCGTACGTACCACTGCCAGGACAGCATCGGCTCGACGACGGTTTCACATCGTGAGCAAACGGCGATCGCATGCGGATGCGGCTCGACTTTTTCGAGCAGGCCCTCGCGTTCGAGGTCTTCGACCACGCGCTTGCGGCATTCCTCGCGCGTCATCCCGCGGTAAGCGCCAGCGTGATCGTTCATCTGCGCGCGCTCGTCCATCACGGCAATCTGCGCGAGGCCGTGGCGCTTGCCGATCTCGAAGTCATTCAGATCGTGCGCCGGAGTGATTTTCACTGCACCGGTGCCGAATTCGCGATCGACGGCTGCATCGGCGATGACCGGAATCTCCCGCCCGATCAACGGGAGCCTGAGTTTTTTGCCAACGACTCCTGCGTAGCGCTGATCGTTCGGATTCACCGCAACCGCCGTGTCGCCGAGCATCGTCTCGGGCCGCGTGGTCGCGACAGTTACGGAGCCGGAGCCATCGATGAATGGATATCGAATGTAGTAGAGACGGCCGTCGGTCGGCTTATGTTCGACTTCGAGATCCGACAGCGCCGTTTCACATCGCGGACACCAGTTGATCAGCCGCCGGTCGCGATAAATCAGCCCGTCGCGATAGAGCCGGACGAACACCTCGGTCACCGCGCGCGACAGGCTGGGATCGAGCGTAAAGCGCTCGCGGCTCCAATCGCACGATGCGCCGAGCCGCCGCAGTTGATTCAGAATCCGGCCGCCGTAGGTCTCGCGCCATTCCCAGACGCGCTTGACGAAAGCCTCGCGCCCGAGCTGATGGCGGTTGAGCCCCTCCTTCGCAAGCTCGCGCTCGACGACGTTCTGCGTCGCGATACCCGCGTGGTCCGTGCCCGGCAGCCAGAGCGTATTGTAGCCCTGCATCCGGCGCGCCCGCACAATCACGTCATGGAGCGCGACATTGAGGGCATGACCGAGATGGAGCTGGCCGGTGACGTTGGGCGGCGGGATGACGATCGAAAAGACCGGGCCGGGGCGCGCCGGGTCGGCCTTGAAGTAACCCAGCTCGACCCATCGATCGAACCATCGCTCCTCTGCGGATTTGGGATCGAATGTCTTGCCGAGTTCCACCCGTCGCCTGTCTTTTCCGGACTAGTAAACAAGAGGGCGCTCGATGCGCCCTCAGGCAAATCATATTGAGTGCCGCAAAGCGGTTGCAAGCTGCGCCTCGCGGCGTCGCCCGAATTTTGCGCGCTATTGCGACCTTGTATGTGACCAATATATCGCAGGCTCCCGCCCGGAACGGGGAGCAAAATAACCGCGTCATCCGCGGAGTCTTTCGCCGCAGGGGCCGCGGTTTACCGTCCCCCAGCGCTCGGCAAAAGCGGAAAACTTGAAGCGGCTAGCGGGGACGATCTCTGGTGCGAGAGGGGGGACTTGAACCCCCACGGAGTTGCCTCCACAAGGTCCTGAGCCTTGCGCGTCTGCCATTCCGCCACTCTCGCATCGGGGCGAAATAAAGGGTTTAATCGGCGGAGCGCGCCAATTCAAGGCAGGGCGCGCCCGAGGCGGATGTTTTGCGCCTCGTGTGGGGATTTTGGGGGGCTTATACGTTCTTGCAATCCGGCGCGGATCGCTCTTCCGGCGGCTCGTTGAATGGCGGCGCGCTGATGAGCGCGCGGATTCGCGGCGCGATCGAGATGGCGCCGGCGCCGCCGCCCGACGGCCGCGCGCTCGACATCAGCGCCGGCGACGGCGCGTCGACCCGTGCGCTGCGCGCCCGCGGATGGCGCGTAGTGGCGACCGAGCGTCGCGCGACGGCGCGCGGTTGGGTCAGCGCCGACCTGCACGACGCGCTTCCGTTTCGCGACGCGAGCTTCGATCTGGTGATGATGCTCGAAGTGATCGAGCACGTCTCGGACATCCCGCGCGTCTTCAGCGAGATCGCGCGCGTGCTCAAGCCGGGCGCGATTGCGATCCTCTCGACGCCCAACCGGCTCAACGTTACCTCGCGCATCCACTATCTGTTGAGCGGCTTCTACAAGGGCCGCCGCGCTCCCCTGCCCTACCGCTACACGATTGATGACGGCCGCAACTGGCATGTGATGGGTCTCAACGATCTGCACTGGATCGCTCATGGCGCAGGGCTGCGGCTCGAAGCGTTGGGCCGCAGCCGCCGCAAGCTGCGCGCCTGGATCTACGCTCCACTGTTTTATCTGCCGATCAAAGGGTTCTCCTGGTATCTCTACGTCCGCGGCATCGAGGATCCCGAACAGCGGCGAATTAATCGCGATCTCTACCGCCTGATGACCAGCGCGCCGCTCCTGATGGACGAAAACCTCGTGATGCTTTTTAGAAAGCTGCCGAAAATCCAATCGTGAGCAGGAGAACGGCATGAGGATTTCGCTGATCATCGCGACCTGCAATCGTCCCGATTCGCTCGCGCGCCTGATGCACAGCCTCGCGCCGCAACTCGACGACAACCGAATCGAAGTCATCGTCGCCGAAAACGGCAGCGCGGAACGAACCGAGCTTCCCGACGTCCCCGGCCGCATCGTGCATCTCTACGAGCGCGCGCCCGGCAAGTGCCGCGTCCAGAATCATGCGATCACACAAGCGCGCGGCGAGGTGCTCGCATTTCTCGACGACGATGTAATCGTCGCGCCTGACTACGTCGAGCAGGTCGGCCACTTCTTCGCGCGGCATCCGGAGTTCGCAGCGATGAAGGGGCGCGTCCGTGCGATGGAAGATCCGGTCGCGATCGCGGGCCCTGCGGCGGTCTATCTGGATCTTCCGCTGGTGGACCACGGCGACGACGTGGTCGAGGTGAACGGCGTGCTGGGCGTCAACATGGCGTTTCGCGCCGCCGTGCTCAATCGCGTCGGGCCGTTCGATGAACGTCTCGGACCGGGCGCCGCGGGCCATGAAGAGGAAACCGAGATGTCGGCGCGTCTCAGGCGTTTCGGCTATCGCATCGGCTACGCGCCCCGCGCGCTCGTCTATCACGAAGTCGATCCCGCGCGCGCCGATCCCGCGCGGTTCATCCGCATCGCGCGCGAGCGCGGACGATGTCGCGTCATGCACGAGCATCACACGCCCGGCCGCGTGCGCATCGATTGGACCGTGGCCGCCTTCCGGCTGACATTCGCCCGGATGGCGCGCGCGGAGCCCGTGCGCCTCGCCCGCGAGATGAAACGCTTCGCGATCGTCGACGGGATGCTCGAAGGACTACGCGCCCAACGATCGGCGTCAGGCGAAGCCGCCGCGCAATCAGCGTAACGATTCGATCAGCGCGACGAAGCGGCGCCCGTACTCATCCCAGGTGCATCGCTCGGCCGCAACCCGCGACATCTCGCGCAGCCCGACGCGTTGATCGACGAGCTCGCCGAGCTTCTCGGCGATTTCGTCGGGATTCGTGGGATCGGCGACGATAAAGCCGCGCATCGCTTCCGGCATCAACTCGGAGACGCCTGAGTAAGCGCTGGTCAGCGCAGGCGTGCCGGTCGCCATCGCTTCCATCACGACGTTTCCGAACGGCTCGAACAGCGACGGCAATGCGAACACATCGCCGGCGCCAAAAATTTCGGCAACATCGCGGCGACGCCCGACGAAATGGATCCGGCGCGAGACGCCGAGCCGATGAGAGAGACGACGAAAGCGGAGGATTGCGCGATCCTCGCCAACCACGACCAGGGCGGCATCGCGAGCGAGCTGCGGCCAGGCCCGAATCAGGAATTCGAGACCCTTGCGCGCGAAACCATTGCCGGCGAAAACAACCATAGGCGTGGAATCGACGATCCCGACCCGCCGCCGAATCGCGGCGCGGACCTCACGGTCCGTTATGGGACGGAAACGCTCGAGGTCGACGCCGTTGTAGATCGTTACGACGCGATCGGGAGCGAGGCCGAACTCGCGAATCAGGTCATCGCGGACGAAGTTCGACACCGCAACCGTACATCGCAGCGTCGGCGATCGAAACGCGCGCCGCTCGATTGCCATCTGCGCGCGATGATACGCACTGAGGCGCATCACACCCGCCCCGAGTGAACTGCGCCATCGACGCGCCGCACGGACATAACTGATATGCGCGCCGCCTCCCGAGCGCATCACGTCTGCGCCGATGGTGCGCGCAAAACTGATCACCATTTCCGCGTCGTCGCGCCGCGCCGCCGCCGGCGCGGCCATCGCGAAACGCCGGATGCGAAGCGCGCGGCCCGCGCCGGTTGGAACCCGATGAACCGTCCAGTCCGCCGACGCCGCGCGGACCTCGTCGGCATAGATGGTTACCTGATGGCCGGCGTCGCGGAGATAGCGCGCCGTGACCATCAGGTCGCGTTCGGTGCCGCCGCCCGACGGATCGAAGCGCCGCGTGATCAGCGCGATGCGCATTGCACTTCCGGATTGCGGTAACGATTCCGCCCGCCGCGCTGCGCTGGAAGCATGTTTGTGTTAACTTTTCGCGCTGAGGGCGTGCGGCGATGATCGAGATTCAATGCACCAGTTGTCACACCCGATACCGTATCGACGAGCGGGTTTTGCCCGAAGATACTCCCACTTTCAAGTGCTCGCGATGCGGTCATGTGTTCACGGCTGAACCGCGCGGCGCTCGCCGTCCCCCCGCTCAGGCCAAGTCCGCTGAAAGCGACAGCGCTGCGCTGAAGGACAAACCGGGCGAACCCGCGCCGCAAGCCGCGCAGCGAAAGCCCTCGATGCTCCGATCCGGTGCGACGCTCAATCCCCAGCGCCCGCCGCGCGTCGGCCCAACCGCCGCAGCATCGCCCAAGGCGGCCGCGACCGAATCGCCGCGAGCGCCCGACCCGAAACCGCAAGCGCCTCCACCATCATCGAGCGCGCCGCAACCGCAAGCTCCGCCACCCATATCCGAGGCGGCGACATCCGGACCGGCCGCTGATTTGTCGCGAAGCTTTCGTAACGCGCCCGAGGAGCCGCCGCCGGGAGAGAATCTGTCGTTCGATTTCGACGATTCGCCGCTGCTCGACGAGCGCGCCGAGCCCGAGCTGGCCGCGGGCCGCGGCGACGACGACAAGTGGCAGGTCGGCGACGACCAGGCGGAGTTCGCGCCGCGTCCGTCGATCCATGCGACGCCGCCGCGCGCTCCGGAACCTGCGATCGTCTCGGCCGAGGATCTTCCGCTTCCGGAGGACGACGCCGAATTCCACGTCGAGCGCGAAGCGGTTCCACGCCGCGCGCCGTATGTTCCCGAATCGGCGCGGACCCACTCGACCGGATTAATTCTCGGCATCTTTGCGCTGGTGATACTCGTCTTTGGCGGCGGCAGCGTCTTGATTTGCAACGCGCCGATGGCGAGCGCGGAGTTTCTCAACAGCCTCCCGGGAATGACCAACCGTTTCGCGCCGCCGGTCGTGCCGGCGCGTCTGGTCGCGATCCGGGACGTGAGCATCACGCGACGGACCATCAAGGGCGCAACCGCGCTGGTCGTGACGGGCAAGGCGGTGAATGTCGGGAACGTGCCGCTGCACGCAGTGCAGTTCGCGGCGACTCTTCAGGACGGAGCGCACCACGCGATCGCAGGTGCAACCGTCTACTGCGGCAACAATCTGGCTTCAGCGATGATCGGCGAGATGACGCCGCACGAGATCGAATTTTTTCAACAACTCGATCCGCCCAAACATTTCGTCCTGAAACCGCTCGACACGGCGCCGTTCGCGATCGTGTTCGTCAATCCGCCGGCCACGGCCGATGATCTCTCGCTCGCAGTGGCCAAGGCGACGCCGGCCTCGAGCGACGAAGCGGCGGCGGCTACGCCCGGCGCCTGAGTTTTTGGAACGCTGCGTTCCGGCCGGGCTCGTCACCAGCTTATTCCCGCTCCTTGCTCACGAGCTGCTCGTATTCCTCCTTGTCGAGCAGATCTTCGAGATCGTCCGCGTCGCTGATTCGCACCTTCACCAGCCAGCCGTCGCCATAAGGATCTTCATTGACGATCTCAGGGCTCTCCGGCAGGTCTTCGTTAATCTCGATTACGGTGCCGCTTACCGGCGCATAGATGTCGGAGACCGCCTTCACCGACTCGACCACGCCGAACGGATCGTCCTTGCTGATCTTGTCGCCGACCGAAGGCAGCTCGATATAAACGATCTCGCCAAGCTGATCCTGGGCGTGATCGGTTATGCCGATGGTGGCCACGCCACCTTCGGTTGCGACCCATTCATGCTCTTTCGAGTACTTGAGTCCCGGCGGGATCTCCATAACCTCCTCCAAACCATGGTCGACAGCGCCGGCCGGTTTACCGGCAAGCTTCGCCTCCAATTCATCAAGCGCACCGCAAAAGCGATTGTCAAGTTCCGCGCGTTCGATCCCGACGCGCGATGTTGAAATGCTGCTGACTTTTCCGCCGCGATCGGTCATCGTGGCGCGTTGAGCGGCGGCCGCGATTCTTCGCCTCGCCGCCGAACAGGCCGGTCTGACTGCGACCCGGAGGTGATCAAATCGTGATCATCGGCGTGCCCAAAGAGATCAAAGCCGAAGAACAGCGCGTCGCGCTGACGCCGGCGGGAGTCGCCGCGCTCGTCAGCCATGGTCACACGGTGCTGATCGAGCACGATGCCGGAGCGGGCAGCGATCTGCATGACCATGCCTATCGCGCGGCCGGCGCCAGGATTATCGGATCTGCAGCGGAAGTATGGAAACGCGCGGAGATGATCCTCAAGGTCAAAGAGCCGCAGCATTCGGAATTTCGTTATTTGCGCCCGGGACTCATACTTTTCACCTATTTGCATTTGGCGCCCGACCAGTCTCTGGCGCGCGAACTCTTGAAGCGGCGGGTGAGCGCGCTCGGCTACGAAACCGTGCAGCTCGATGACAATACGCTGCCGCTGCTCGCGCCGATGAGCGAAGTTGCGGGCTCGCTCGCGGTGCAGGCCGGCGCGTGGTGCCTGCAGGCGCAAAACGGCGGGCGCGGCGTGCTCTTAAGCGGCGCTTCGGGCGTACGGCCCGGCAAGGTGCTGGTGCTCGGCGGCGGCATCGCGGGCAGCAATGCCGCGCGGGTCGCGGCGGGCGTGGGCGCTGAGGTCACCATCATGGACGTCAATCCCTCGCGGCTTCGCTATCTGAACGATCTGTTCGGCGGGCGGGTGAACACGGTCATGTCGCATCATGCCGCGATCGAAGAGGAAGTTCCGCAGGCCGATCTCGTGATCGGCACGGTGCTGGTGCCGGGAGCGCGGGCCCCGCGACTGATAAGCACCGCCACCGTGAAGCGGATGAAGCGCGGAGCGGCGCTGGTCGATTTATCGATCGATCAGGGCGGCATCTCGGAAACCTCGCGTCCCACCACCCACGCCCGTCCGCTTTATCGCGTGCACGACGTCGTGCATTACTGCGTCACCAATATGCCCGGCGCGGTGCCGCATACTTCGACCTACGCGCTGACCAATACGACGCTCTCGTACGCGCTCGAAATCGCGAATCACGGACTGCTCGAGGCCTGCACGCACAATCCCGCGCTGCGGCGCGGCCTCAACACCTTCGACGGACACGTGGTGCATCCGGCGGTGGCGGAATCGCTCAAAATGCGTCCGTACTCGCCGTGGGAGTGAGCGCGCCGTTTCCACCGGCGCTTGAATTGCAGCGAATCTACAATCCCCGAAATTGCCGCGCTGATGGCCGCGGTGGCTTCAGAAGCCAATACCCAAGCCAGGGCCGAAGCCAAAACCGAAGGGGCTCATCATCTCCATCTGCATGTTCTGGCTCGCCTCCATGTTCTCTTCGGCGGCTTCTTCCTGCTGGCGTGCGATGCGTGCCTGAAGCCTCAGATTTTCGTAATGCTGATAAGCCGTCTGGTCTCCCAGGTAAAGACATTTGCACACGTAGGGGTCGGCGAACCAATAATGCGGCTCGCCGTTCTTGTCGAAATAGTAGTTGACCCTAAGGGCGGGCAGCGAATTCAGGGTCTGCAGTTTGGAGGGATCTTGTGCCGAGATCACCCTGAAGCCGGCAGCCGAGAGCATCGGCTCAAGATACTCGGCGCGCTGCTCGGGAGTAGGCTGCGGGTTGAGCAGTGAGCAGGCCTGCAAGAGCATGATCAGCAGCGGCGTCATCGCGAGGCACAGCTTTCTCAGCGCTCCCCTCCGCAAGCACATGAAATTTTTGCCTGTATGCGAAGTCATGTCGTCCCGAAACCCTTCACAACGGGCCACCGCGCGTTCCCGTAAATCGCCGTGCGCATCACGGGACGAACATCAGCCCGGTCATCAGCAGCGGAAGGACCCAACTTGTCCACTTCGGCTGCGGCTGCTGCTCGGCCTCGTACTGCTGAATCTGATCAGGGGCCGGGTAGCTCTGATAAGCAGGGAGCTGAGACCAAATTCTGTTCTGCGCCGCGCTGGCGCTTAAGCCGGATGAGTCGCTGGATTCACTCGTCTCGAGCAGTTCGGACCTAACGACGATTCGATTCACGATCGCCACGGCGGGATCGTTGATGATTCGCTGCGCATCCTCTTGGGCATCGAGTTTCCCGGCTGGTGTTGCGACGAAGCCGTACAAAATTACCTCGCGTCCCGCCCGATCCGCGACCACCGATGCGCCTACCAGCGGCAGCTTGTGGGTTTTGAAATAATCTGAAAGCACGCGGCCTTGACCTGCCGGGTCTGATGGCAAAGTCGGAAGCGGCGAGGCTCTCAGGTTCGGCTGCGGTGCGGCAATCGAGCCGCCGACCGGCGTGAGCTGCGCGACCGGCGATGGGAGCGAGGAGCCGCTACAGGCTAAGGAATTCACTGTGCCGGCAGCCAGCCCGACTGCCAGTACGATTCGAGCTGTGTATCCCACGGCTATTCAGCACAAGCCGGGTTCGAAGCTGGCGTCCTTTAACGACGAGTCGTTTTCTCGGCAGATTGGACGTGACAACGGGCCCGGAGATTCATTGCGGCGATAATCAGCCCAACCGTTCCTGCGTTTTGCGCCTGGCCAGCGGCTTTCCCGACCCAGGCAGAGTCGCAAACCCTGGTTCCTCGCCTCAGCCGGTCACCGACGCGACGACCGCGGTATCTTCTGCAGGTTCCGATAAAATGCGCGATGGCCGCGCCGGGTCACGTCGCGGCGAGGCTGTGCCTCGCAGGCTTACTTCGGCGCAGGCTCCAGCGTGTTCGGGACCGGGAAGAACTTGACGCCGCCAGTGAGATTGAGACGCGAGTGCAGATCAGCGACCGCTTCCTGAACGCCCTCGCTCGCGATATCGACCGCGCGCACCCATCGCCCCTGGTTCTGCAGCCAGTTCACGATGTTGAAAGCGTTCTGCGACAGCGATTCCTGAGTTTTCGCGAACTGCGCGCGCCAGATGATCTGCCGGCTTCTGAGATCGGCGAAAAAGAGCGTGAACGCCACCGCCGCCGGCTGCGAGGCGGCATAGCTGTAGCCGACCCGATCCTCGTATTTGTGCACGGTCCCATAAAGTATCCCATCCGCCGACACCTGACGCGCCAGGGCGAGCGCGTTCGCATCGAGATTGGCGCGCGTGGTCGGCGGCAGCTTCTCCATCGCAGCGGTAACATCCTCTTCCGGCACCACTTCCCATCCGCCAGCAAGCTCCGCCTGACTGTAGATTTGCGCGCTCAGAGATTGCGCGGCGCCCTCCTGGATCGAATTGGGCTCGGTTACGTCCGGGTAATCGATCAACGGCATCACCGCGATGCGGTGAATGTGGACGGTCTTGATCGATCGCACCGAATGGACGGTCAGGTCTCGTGAGCCGAGCCCCGGCAGTCCGCTCACGATGTCCGGCACGCCGCTCATGCCGCCGCTTTGAGCGCATCCGGCGGCCATCAGGAGCAGAATCGCCAGCCATGTCAGACCGCCGCGCCGCTTCATGTAATCACCTTGATTCCCAGTTCACGTAACTGCTCGATGCCGACCTCGGACGGGGCGCCGCTCATGAGATCGACGGCCTTCTGGGTTTTCGGAAACGCCATCACGTCGCGGATCGAGTCAGCGCCGCACAGCAGCATCGTGATCCGTTCGACGCCGAACGCGATACCGCCATGCGGCGGCGCGCCGTAGCTCAGCGCATCGAGGAGAAACCCGAACTTCTCGGTCGCCGATTCGCGCGTGAGACCGAGCTTTTCGAAGACCCGGAGCTGCAGTTCGCGGTTGTGGATACGAATTGAACCGCCGCCGAGCTCTTCGCCATTGAGGACCAGGTCGTAGGCCAGCGCGTGCATCGCGAGCGGATCGCTGTCGAGCAACCCGAGATCTTCGGGATGCGGCGCCGTGAATGGATGATTCACCGAAACCAGGCGGCGCTCCTCAGGGCTGTACTCGAACAGCGGAAAATCGGTGACCCACAAAAACCGGCGCTCATCGGCCTTGCGCAGATTGAAACGCGCAGCGAGGTTGAGCCGAATCTCGCCGAGCACCGGACGGACGTTCGCGGCCGGCCCGGCGACCATCAAAACGGTCTCGCCGCCCTTGAGGGCCGCAGTCTCCGTGACCCGCGCCCGCTCCGTCGCGCTCAGATGGCGCGCGATCGGCCCCTGCCAATCCGGCTCGGCCACCCGCACCCACGCGAGGCCCATCGAGTAACGCGAGCGCAACGACTCGGCAAGCTCGTCCAACTCGCGGCGCGCGAGCTGGAGATCGGGCGGCATCGCGATGCCATAAATCGATTCGTTGCGCGCCAGCACGTCAGCGAAAATTCGAAACTGCGTGCCGGCAAAGGCACTCGTGAAATTCCTCAGTTCGATGCCGAAGCGCAGGTCCGGCTTGTCGCTGCCGAAGCGCTCCATCGCCTCCTCGTATTCGAGCCGCGGGAACGGCAGCTCGAGCTCGATTCCGGCGGCGCGCCGGAACATCGAGGCCATCATGCCCTGCCCGATCGCCATCACGTCTTCGATGCGCGGACCGGTCATCTCGATGTCGATCTGGGTGAATTCGGGCTGCCGATTCGCCCGCAGATCTTCATCGCGAAAGCATCGCGCGATCTGATAATAGCGATCGAATCCGCCGACCATCAGGATCTGCTTTAGCAATTGCGGCGATTGCGGCAATGCATAGAAGCGCCCGGGATTCACGCGGCTCGGCACCAGGTAGTCGCGCGCGCCTTCGGGCGTGGCGCGCCACAGGATCGGCGTTTCGATTTCGACGAAGCCCTGACCGTCGAGGAACTCGCGCGCGCCGCGCACCGCCTGATGACGTGTGCGGAGGTTGCGCTGCATGGCCGGACGACGCAGATCGAGGTACCGGTACTTGAGCCGAAGCTGCTCGTCGGCGCTCTCATCGAGCTGCAACGGCATCGGCCATGACGGATTCAGTATCTGCGCCTGGGCGACGACGATCTCGATCGCGCCGGTCGGCAGCTCGGCGTTGATGGTCGCCGGCGTCCGGCGCACGACCGCGCCCCGCACCGCAAGGTAATACTCGGCGCGCGCCTGGTCGGCTATCCGATGGGCCGCGGCGGCGCGCTCAGGATTGAAGACGAGCTGCACGATACCCTCGCGATCGCGCAGATCGATGAAGATCAGGCCGCCGTGGTCGCGGCGCGCCGCGACCCATCCCCACAAGCCGACTTCGCGGCCCGCATCGCTCTCGCGCAGGTTTCCGCAGTAATCGGTACGGGGCCACGGCGGCAACGGTGAAAATTGATGGTTGTTGGGCATGTACTTCCGCTTGGCAGGATACCTAGCGCCGCTCAGCTACGGAATACTTATTTGATCGCGGCGCGGATCGACGCCGCGAGATCGCCGCGCGCCACTTCGCTCTGTGTGCTGGTCTTCAGATCGCGAAGCTGCACGACGCCGCGCGCGATTTCGTCTTCGCCGACGATTGCCGCCATGCGGACGCCGAGCCGATCCGCGCGTCTCAGCAGCGCGCGCAAACCGCGCTCCGGCGACAGCATCTCGACACGGAGAGCATTGGCCCGCAGCTCATGCGCGATCGCGGCGGCCGGGAGCATCGCCGTCTCACCGAGCGCGATTAGCACCACGTCGGCCCGTGCGGCGGCGAGCCTGGTCGCATCGAGCGCGAGCGCGATCCGTTCGATTCCGATCGCGAACCCGGTTCCGGCCACCGCCGCGCCGCCCAGCGCCGCAACGAGGCCGTCATAACGGCCGCCGGCGGCGACCGCGTTCTGCGAACCCACCGCAGTCGAAGTCACCTCGAACGCGGTCCGCGTGTAGTAATCGAGGCCACGGACCAGCCGCGCATTAACCCTGAATGGAACCTTCGCATCGGCGAGCAGCGCGCGCACCTGATCGAAATGCCGGCGGCATTCGTCACAGAGAAAATCGCTGCTCTTGGGCGCCGACTCGGCAAGCCGCGCATCGACCTTGCAGTCAAGCAGCCGCAGCGGATTCCGATCGATCCGCTGATGGCAGTCTTCGCAGAGCTCGGCGAGATGTGCGCGTCCCCATTCGAGCAGGGCCTCGCGATAGGCCGGACGGCACCTGGCGTCGCCAAGCGAGTTGATCTCGAAGGTTAAGTCGAGGCCAAGGTCGCGGCGCAGATCGTCGATCATGAACATCAGCTCGGCATCCGCGGCAGCATCGGCGCGGCCAAGCAGCTCGACGCCGAACTGAGTGAACTGGCGATAGCGGCCCTTCTGCGGACGTTCATAGCGAAGCATCGGACCGAGATAGAAAAAACGCTGCTCCGGATCGCTCTTGTCGAGTCCCGCCTCGATATAGGCCCGCACGACGCCGGGCGTGCCCTCCGGCCGCAGCGCCATCTCGCCGCGTTCGGGATCGCTGTCCTCGTGACGGCGCACGAGGTACATCTGCTTCTGCACGATGTCGGAGGTCTCGCCGCTGGAGTGCTCGAAGAGTTCGAGCCGCTCGAGCATCGGAATGCGAATCTCATCGAGCGCGTAGCGCCGCGCGACCGCGCGCGCCAGCTCTTCTACGTGAGCGACTGCCCGCGCGCTCGCACCGAGCAGGTCCTGAAATCCTCTTAGCCGTGTCAGTTCCAATGGTCAGGCCCGACCGCGCATCACGTCGCGCAGCCTCCGGTAGCCAATCAGTTGGATGCCCTCCGACGCAATAAGCTCGCGCGCTCCGGTGCTGGTGAAGAAGCGGAAGTCGGCGTCGCGCTTCGCCGCATCGGCCGCGAAGCTCCGCAGTTCGGCGCGGGCGTAAGCCGGATGACAATAAATCTCGGAAACGCCGGCGGGAAGCCCCCGAATTACGCCCGCCCAGTATTCGGCTGCGGTCTCCGGCAAGCGCTTACCGCCAAGCACGAAATTGTCCGGATACAGAATCCCGGCGCCATCGAGCTGTTCGATGATCGTGCTCATCCCCATCCGGCGGAGCATCGCACGCGGCGCCACCCGAATCGGGAGCCGGTAGTCGGCGGCGAGCTGCACGTACAATTCGTGGTAATCGCGGCGCAACTGCAACGGTCCCATATGACAATCGAGATGCGTCACATCTATCCCTGCCGCAATCGCCCCGTCGATCTGCGCTCGCAGCTCGCATTCCGCTTCATTGAGCCGGGCATGTGCATAGAGCGACATGACGTCGGGCCACAGAAATCCCGCTTCGTCCACCAGCGATGGAACCGCGCCACGGTTCAATACCGGCCTCCAGCGCCATTTCGGCCATTCGCTGGTAAGCGTCAGGTGGACGCCCAGATCGGCCTGCGGGTTGCGACGCGCGAATTCGGCAGTCTGAGCAAAATCGGGCGCCGGAACCAAAATCGTCGACGATGTGAAAATTCCGCGCGCGAGCCCCTCTATAGTTGCTTCGTTCTCGTCGCGGCAGAGGCCGAAGTCGTCGGCGTTGACGATCAAGGCGCGCGCGTCGGCGTCTAGCCCGATGTGCTCGGCTGTCGTCCGCACCCGATTTGCGCTGGTAACCGTCGCTTCCATTTGACTATTGACGAAAAAGGCCGCCCGTCGGAGCGGCCCTTTCGAATCAGAATCGAATCTCGGACTGCTAGATCGTCAGGATGTGAATCGTGCAGGCTGAGCCGAGCCCGATCACGTGCGCCATTCCGACTTTCGCATCCGGCACTTGCCGCTCCTTCGCGCGCTCATCCTGCGTCAGATGCCAGGTGATCTCGCAGATGTTCGCGACGCCGGTCGCGCCCAGCGGATGGCCCTTCGAGAGCAGGCCGCCCGAAACATTGACCGGCGAATGGCCGCCGAGCGCAGGATGCATCCCGCCGCCCTCGTCGATGAATTTCGCCGCTTCGCCATCGCCGCAAAGCTGCAAATTTTCGTAATGCACCAGCTCGGCAGTCGCGAAACAGTCATGCAGTTCGGTCAGCGCGATATCCTCGGGGCCGACGCCGGCCATCTCGAACGCCTGTTTCGCCGCGCGCCGCGTAAGCGTGCTTACGTCGGGCCAGGCGAGGTCGCGCTCGGTCCACGGATCGGAGGTCAGCACCGCCGCTGCGACTTTCGGACGCTTGCGGCCGCCCGCGAACTGACGGAGCTTGTTTTCGGAGACCAGCACCGCGGCCGCGGCGCCGTCGCCCGTCGGGCAGCACATGTAGAGCGTGTTCGGATAGGCGATCATCCGCGAATGCATCACGTCATCGAGCGTGACCTCATTGCGATACTGCGAGAACGGATTCTTGGTCGCGTGTTTGTGCGATTTGACGGAGATCTTCGCCATATGCGCGAGCGTGGTGCCGTACTTCCGCATGTGCTCGATGCCGGCCTGGCCGAACACCGCGGGCATCAGGCCCGAGCCGAGCTTGCCCTCGGTGTTGTAGGCGGGGTCGGTCACGCCGTCGCGGTTAGCACCCAAAAGTCCGGCCTTCCCCATCTGTTCGCTCCCGACCGCGAGCGATACATCGTACATGCCGGAAGCAACCGCGATGTACGCCTCGCGAAACGCCGTCGATCCAGTGGCGCAGGCGTTGGTGACGTTGACGACGGGGATGCCGGTCTGACCGATCTGCTGCAGAATACGTTGTCCGACCATCGCGTTGGCCTGGAACAAGTTGCCGGAGATGAAAATTTCGATGTCCTTGATCGTCACGCCGGCGTCCTTAAGCGCGATAATCGCGGCCTCCGCGCCGAGCTGCGGTACGGTACGCTCGGGATAGCGCCCGAATTTGATCATGCCGGTTCCCAGCACGTAAACGTTTCTCATCTGTGGTTCCTCCCGTCCGCCGGCAGGCGCGGGCCTCGACCGTCGGGAAATGGGTTCAATTCTGCGCCGGTTTGAACGCAAACGCGACTACGTCGTGGCCCTCGCGATCTTTGGCCGCAACGTAGGTGGTCAGTTCGACCGGCAGATCAAAAATCTTTTGCGGTTCCTTCTGAGCCTGCTCCGGATCGACATCGAAAAGGCTGGTGCGCACGCTCACGCCCTCGGGCAAATCGACGATAGCGCTTACGTACGGCGTCTTGATTCCGGGGAAAGACTGATGAATCACCGAAAAGACGTAAACCTTGCCTTTGGTTGAGATGTCGATCTGCGGTAATGGGCCAGACGCACCGCACTTCGAGCACGCAACCCGGTTGGGATCGAGATAGACCGCCCCGCACGCGCATCGCGAGCCCACCAAATGCGGTTTGGGATCGAGCTTGAAGTACGCGACGATCGGGCGCGGGCCGCCGTCGGTCCCGGTCTGGGCCTGCTCAGCCATGCATCTCCTCCATCAAAGCCGTCAAGGAGACCGAGTCCCGGAATGTGAAAAGGAGTCGCTCTCCAAGCAGTGATCTTTTCACAGCGGTATCGTGATGATCAACCGACGGTGCGTGGGCCTGACGGCTGACGCAAAGTTCCTGACGCCTCGAACAAGGGAGAGTCATCGGTTCTGCCTCGTTGGTAAATTCTGGCAGTCTCCCGTTTGCTACGCAGCCGGTTCCGTAGGCGCAGGTTGATTCAGGCGCATAGCCTCCCGCCTGCCTCGGCGTAAATCCCGGGCCGCCGCAGTCAACGGAAGACCGCCTGCGGAGGCCGGCAACCTTACCCGACGATAGGTCCACACGCACATCGAATCGCGCGTCGCATCGACCTCGATCTCGCCGGCTTCATCGGTCCTCAACAGGCCGACGCCATGGCGATGGTACCGAGCCAATACTTCGGGTGCTGGAAATCCGTAACGATTCAGGTAGCCAAGCGAGATCACGCCAAGGTCGGGAGCGACCGCGTTCAGAAATAGATCGCTGGACGATGTCGAGCTGCCGTGATGCGGCACCTTCAGGATCGTTGCGTGCAGGTCGGCGCGCGATGCGATCAGTGCGCGCTCGCCGGCCGCCTCGAGATCGCCCGTGAACAGGAACGAATTCGCGCCGAAGGCAAGCCGCAGGACCATCGAGGCATTGTTGCGCCGGCCGCTGATTCCGGGCTCGGGTCCAAGGCATCTAATCGTGACGCCGCCCACGTTGATCGACGGACTTGCGCCATCGAGTTCCCTGACAGGCACGTGCCGGCGCGTGAGCGCGGCGATCAGGCCGGCGAACTGAGCGCCCGGGCGCGGCGGCCCGCTCATCCAGAAGCCGGTCGGCGAAAAGTTATCCACGATAAATTCGAAGCCGCCGAAATGATCGAGATCGGGATGGCTCAGCGCGAGATAATCCACATGCAGGATCTTTTGCGACCATAGATACGGCGCAACGATGCGCTCGCCGGGGTCGGAACTGCGCGAGAACGATCCGCCCGCGTCGATCAGCATCACGCGCCCACCCGGAAATCGCACCACTGCGGCGTCGCCCTCGCCCACCGATAGAAAGGTCACCCGCAATTCAGGATTGAAATAGCGATCGCGCATCCACCACACCGCATCGCAAACGACGATCGCCAGCAGAATCGCGAGTACAATCACATGCCGGCGCGGTAAGGCGGGTTGGACGGCCCGATGCGCGCGAGCCGCGGCGAGCGGCATCGCAAGCCAGACCCCGATCAACGCATAGGCGAGCACCAGTTCCAGAATCGTCGGCGTGAAGATTCTCATCCAGCTAAACGGCCAGCCAAGGAACCATCCGGCGAGATGCGTGCTGATATCGAGCGTCAGGCCGCCGAGCGCGAGAACCATCCGCGCAGGCGCGATCGCGATGAAACTCATAAGCGCCGCGAGCAGTCCCAGCGCAGTGCCGCAGAGCCCCATGATCGGGACCACAACCGCATTCGCGATCAGGCCGACCAGCGAAAACTGATTGAAGTAGAAGGCGGTCAACGGCGCGGTCCCGAGCAGCGCCCAGAATGAAACGGCGAAGTAGCCGACGACCATCAGCGCGAGCCGCTCGCGCCACGGCGGCGACGCGCCGAATCTCACGGTCGATGGAACCCGGATGCTCCACCATCGCGTAAACCTCCGCATCCCAAGCACGATCGCGCTCACGGAGAAGAACGAAAGCTGAAATCCGGCATCAAACGTCGAACCCGGATACAGCATGCAGATGACGATCGCTGCCAGTGCGAGACTCGCCATCACCTCACGGCTGCGCCCGGCCACGACGGCCAGCACATAGCTCAGCACCATCACCAGCGCGCGCATCGTGGAGACGTGATGGCCCGCGATCGCCGCGTAGCCGACGACCACCACCGCCGCGAACAGCGCCGCGAGCTTGTTCGCCATCCCCGTCTCGAGCAGCCGACGGAACCCGCCCAGAACAAGCCGCATCAAGGCGAAGGCGGCCGCCGCGATGAAGCTGAGATGAAGTCCCGAGATGACCAGCAGATGAGCCATGCCGGTGAGTGCGAAGCGACGACGCAGCGCTTCATCGATTCCGCCGCGATCGCCGATCACGAGCGCGCGCATCTCGGCGCTCGCCGGATATTTGAGTCCGCCCATGATGAAGCGCCGGATATGATCGCGAATCGCTTCAATCGGAGTGGCGGGGAAAGCCGGCGCGTAGCCGATCCGCACGATCGCGGGAAACCGGGGATGCGGCGGGATCACGAAGGTTGCGGCAATTCCATTGCGTTCGAGCCATCCCTGGTAATCGAATTCGCCGCCATCGCCCAGCCGGTACGGCAGCCGCATCCGTGCGGTGAACCGAATTCGATCGCCAAGCCGGAAATCATTCGGAGCAAGCATGGTGACTCGAACCAGGCCCGCGGCCGGCATCAGTCGATGCGGGTCGAGACCGGCGCGCTCGACGGCCACGAGCAGATGCGTGAGGCCCGGCAAATGTTCGGGCGGCGCCGGCAGGCGCCCCTCAACCGTGATGAGAGCGCGGTCGGGGAATCGCCGCAGGCTATGTAAATCCCCAGGCGGCTGATGCAGCCGGTAGACTGGAACGCTCGCCGCGACGACGATTCCGGCCAGCGCAATCGCCCTTCCGAGCGCGCGCCACCGGACAAGAAAGAACATGAGCGAGAAGACCGCTGCGCTCCATCCGAGCCATGCGAGGAGATGGATGCTGAGGTTGCCGAGCACATCGCCGGCGATCACAGCCGCCGCGACGAAATAGATCAGCGGGGCGCGGTCGAACCATCGCACGCCGGCTGAGATGCTCCCGGCGATGTATCGGCGCGGAACGCCAAATGCGTGTGCGAACGAACGCCGCGCTCCGATGGGCGGCTCCTCTCTGCCGGGGGGTGGCTTCGATCCAGCGAAAACTACATCAAAGGCGCGGGCGAATCAAAACCGGGCGCGCCCCCCGGGGCTCCGAAAAGCTACGATGCGGAGGGTTCTTGCGGCGCGTTCCCGTCGGCCGAAACATCCGGATGGGGCGCGAGCGGTTCAGCCGGCATCGGCGCCTCGTTCACCAGCGACGATTCCGCGGCTTCCTCGCGGTCGAGCAGTGTCGCGATGCCGTCGAGATGGCGGCGAATCGCAGCCGCGATGTCCGCATTGAACCCCTTCACGGCGGAGATCTCATCCACGCTCGCCTCCCGGATTCTGCGCAGGCTGCCGAAATGACGTAGCAATGCGCGGCGGCGCACCGGTCCGATGCCCTCGATGTCGTCGAGCACCGAGCGCATCCGCGCCCGCCGCCGGAGCTCGCGATTGTAGGTGATTGCGAAGCGATGGGCTTCATCGCGGATGCGGACCAGCAGGAACAACGCGGTCGAGTTTTTCGGCAGCACGATCGGGTCCTTGCGATTCGGAAGAAAGACCCGCTCCTCGGACTTCACCACCTCGCGCTCACGGGCCGGATTGAGCACGTGCTGCTTGGCGAGCGAGACGACCTCGATCTGATCGCGGGCGCCGGTCTCGCGCAATACTTCAAGCGCTACATTAAGTTGGCCCTTGCCGCCGTCGATCACCCACAGGTCCGGATACTCGCCATCGCGCTGCGCGCGCGCCAGCCGCCGGCGCAGGACTTCGAAGAGACTCGCGAAATCGTCCTGACCCTCGACCGTGCGAATCCGGTAGCGCCGGTAAAGATTCTTCTCCGGCTCGCCCTCGTCGAACGTGACCTGCGACCCGACGACCATCGAGCCCTGCAAATTCGAGATGTCGTAACATTCGATACGCTTCGGCGTGTTGCGCAAATGCAGCCTGCGGCGGAGCTCCTCGAGCATCCGCTCGCGCGTGGATTCGCTGTCGCGACGCGAGTGGAACGACTGGCGCGCATTGTCCTGCGCCATTTCGAGCAGCCGGAGTTTTTCGCCGCGCTGCGGCACGATCAACTCTACTTTCTTGCCGCGTTTGTCGGTCAGAAGCTCCGCGCGGACGTCGGCGTCCTCGATCGCGGTCGGCAAAATGACTTCATCGGGAATAAACCGCGCGCCCGAGTAAAACTGCGTCAGCAGATCCGCGAGCACATCCTGATCGGCGAACTCGAGATCCTCGAAGCTCCAGCTTTGCGCGCTGGTGAGCTTGCCGCCGCGGATCATCAGCACGATCGCCTCGATGAATCCGCCCTCGCGATAGAGCCCGAAGACGTCCTGATCGATGCCCCAGTGATGCAGCACGGTCTGGCGCTCGACGGTCTTCTCGATCGCGCGCACGCGATCGCGGATGCGGGCGGCTTCTTCGAACTCGAGCCGCTCGGCATGCGACTTCATCCGCTCGCGCATCTCCTTCAGCAGCTCGAGGTTCCTGCCTTCGAGCAGCATCTGCGCGGCGCGGAGATGACGCTCATATTCCGCGCGATCCACCGGTAGACAGCACGGCCCCATGCAGCGTTTGATCTGATATTCGAGGCACGGGCGCGCGCGATTGCGGAACACTGTGTCGCTGCAGGTGCGCAGTGGAAAGACCTTGCGGATGACGTCGATCGTTTCGCGCAGGCCGTCGGCCGATCCGAACGGTCCGAAGTAGCGCCCGCCGTCCTTCACGATCTTGCGCGTCACCGTAATGCGCGGCCACGGATGGTTCGTGATCTTCGCGCTCAGATACGATTTGTCGTCCTTGAGCCGGATGTTGTAGCGCGGCTTGTATTGCTTGATCAGGTTGTTCTCGAGAATCAGCGCTTCCTTCTCGGAGGCCGCGACCAGCGTGTCGAAGTCGCGCACCCGCTTCATCAGAAAGCGCACCTGGAAGCGCTCGTCGCCGCGCTCGCGGAAATAGGCGCGCACCCGCGGGCGCAGCGACTTGGCTTTGCCGACGTAAAGTACTTTCCCATGCCGATCGCGGAGCAGATAGACGCCCGGCTCGACGGGGACGGCGGCGAGCTTCTTCGCCAGCGGGTGCCCGGCGGAGACCGTCTCCGGCTCGTCGCCGCCGGTAGATTCAGGCGTCGCCGGCGAATAGCTCACCAGCGAGTGGAACGGACGCTCGATGATCGGCGCCTGTTCATCGCGCGGCGAATCCTGGTTGGCCATGACCGTCGATCATACTATCACAGTGATTAATCCGGGGACGCCCGGACGGGAGCACAGCATGGGCAGACTCGATGGAAAAGTCGCGGTCATCACCGGTTCCGCCAGCGGCATCGGACGCGCCGCCGCGATCCGTTTCGCAGCAGAGGGCGCCGCGCTCGTAATCGCCGACCTTAACGCCGACGGCGGCGCAGAGGCGGTGCGCGATTGCATCGCCGCGGGCGGTCGCGCGGTCTTTCAGCCGGTGAATGTCGAGAATGAGGCTGAGATCAAGGCGGCGATCGATCGCGCCACGAGCGAATTCGGGCGGCTCGACGTGATGTACAATAATGCCGGCCTTGGCGGCGCAGTCGGACCGATCGAAGAGACCTCGGTCGAGAACTGGGACCGGACGATGGCGATCCTGCTGCGTTCGGTCTTTCTCGGGATGAAGCATGCGATTCCCGTGATGCGCACGCAGGGCGGCGGATCGATTATCTCGACCGCGTCGGTGGCCGGCTTCATGGCGGGCGCGCCGCATGCCTACTCGGCCGCCAAGGCCGGCGTGATTAACCTGACGCGCTCGGTGGCAACCCAGGTCGGCAAGGATCGGATTCGCGTCAACTGCATCTGCCCCGGCCTCATCAACACGCCCCTGGTCTACAATCACGTCCCCGGCGGCGCGTCGGTCGCAGCCGAGTTCTTTGCGAACGTCCAGCAGATCCCGCGCATCGGACGGCCCGAGGACATCGCGGCAATGGCCCTGTTCCTCGCCAGCGACGAATCCGAGTGGATCACCGGCGCGGCGATGGTCGTCGACGGCGGCGTCAGTCTCGGCGGAAATCTTTTCGGCGCGAACTCGCCGATTCCGGCTCCGCCCGCCGGCTTCTCGGGGCCATCGTTCCGTCATCGACGAGAATGAGCGGAGGACGCGAAATCGCCGGCCTGTACTATTTGCGAGGTCGGGGCTAGATTCGCGTCGCAGCGCCGCTATCGTCCGCGGGGAGCCATGAGAATCGACGTTCACGCCCATTACTTTCCGGCGCCATTGTTCGAGCGCTTCGCCCGGATGGGCGGCGATATCTCATACATCTCGCCCGCGATGCTTGGCGGCGGAACTGCGCATGAAATCGAGGCGCGGCTTGCGAACATGGAGGCGGTCGGCGTCGAGATGCAGGTGCTGTCGGTCTCCTCGATGTATCCGTACTACGAGCGCGAGTCCGACGCGGTCGATGCGGCGCGCGAGGCCAACGATCTCTACGCCGAGCTGGTCGCGAGATATCCGACACGATTCAAAGCCTTCGCGGTCACGCCGCTGCCGCACCTCGACGCGGCGCTGAAAGAACTTGCGCGCGCGATGGACACGCTCGGGATGGCGGGCGTAACCGTGGGGACTTCCGTAATGAACCGCTCGACCGTCGACGAGGCGTTCGAGCCGTTCTACGCCGAGCTGAACCGGCGCGGCGCGGTGATTTTCGTTCATCCCGTCGGTCTCGGCGTCTGCTCGCCGCTCATCCGGGATTACGGGCTGAGTTGGTCGATCGGCGCGCCGTTCGAGGACACCACCTTCGTAACGCACGTGATCAAACGGCGAATCCTGGAGCGCTATCCCAGGCTTAAGATCATCGTGCCGCATTTCGGCGGCGCGCTGCCGCTGGTGCTGGATCGGATCGAGCGCACGATGCGCATTTTCGCACCCGACAATAAGGAAAGCGCGACCGCGACCGTGAAACGGATGTGGTACGACACGCAAGTCGCAGGGCGGCCGGAAATTTTGCGCTATGCTCACGCAGTGTTCGGCGCGGAGCGGCTGGTCTTCGGCAGCGATTTCCCGTTGAACCGCGGCGACGCGTATCTCCGCGCCGCGAATTACATTCGCGAGGCGGGCCTGCCGGCGGGAGACGCCGAAAAAATTCTCGATCATAATGCAGCCCGGTTGCTCGGGCTCGAAAAATAAAAGGCCGCAGGCAGGGAGGCACAAATGCGAATCGACGTTCACGCCCATTATTATCCCAACGCCTACATCAAACGCTCGGAACGGCTCGGCGCGGATCTCTCGGCCGTGCGGAGAATCTCGCTCGCGAGCGATGAGAAGGCGGATCTCGAAGCGCGGCTCAAGATGATGGATGACGCGGGCGTCGACATGCAGGCGCTGTCGGTGTCATCGACGCAGCCGTACTACGAGCGCGAGTCCGACGCGGTCGATGCGGCGCGCGAAGCAAACGACCTCTATGCCGAGCTGGTCGCACGCCATCCGAAGCGGTTCAGCGCTTTCGCGGCGCTACCGCTCCCGCACGTCGACGCCGCGATGAAGGAGATGGAGCGCGCGCTCGATCAGCTCAAGATGGTCGGCGTCACGTTCGGAACCTCGATCGGCAAGCGCTCCGCGGCTGAGGAAGCCTTCGAGCCGCTCTACGCCGAGATGAACCGGCGCGCGACCGCGCTGTTCGTCCATCCCTACGGCGTCGGCGTTTGTTCCCCGCTGCTGACCGAATTTCAGCTTACGTGGGTATGCGGCGCGCCGTTCGAAGATACGATGTTCGTGCTGCATCTGATCCGGCGTCAAATTCCGCAGCGCTACCCTAAGATTAAGATCATCGTGCCGCATCTCGGCGGCGCGATTCCGTCACTCTTCACGCGCCTCGACGCCACCAAGCCGATGTACGCGGCGCAGAACAGCGAGGCCCCGACGGCCACGATGAAGCGGCTCTGGTATGACACGGTCGCACAGAACAACACCGCGGGCCTTAAGTGCGCAGTTTCACATCTCGGGGCCGACCGTCTGGTTTATGGCAGCGACTATCCGTATCAGCTTCACGCCGAGTACCTGAATTCGGTGAAGTACGTGAAGGAATCGGGCCTGCCGAAGGCTGACATCGACAATATTCTCGATCACACCGCTGCGCGGCTGCTGGGCTTTGAGCATTAGCAGGGCCCGAGAGGCAGGCGATCGTGCGCGTTGACGTCCACGCTCATCTCTATCCGGCCGCCTACCGCGCCGTGATGGAACGCCTCGGCGGTGAGACCACGCGTTATCCGCTCGGCGGCGACGCGGCGGAGGAGCTTGAGGCCCGGTTCAAAATGATGGACGGCGCGGGCGTCGATTTGCAGGTGCTGTCGGTCTCATCGCAACAGCCCTACTTCGACAGCGAGGCCAAGGCGATCGAGGGCGCGCAGGCCGCCAACGATCTCTACGCCGAATTCGTCGCCCGCCATCCCGGCCGCTTCCGCGCCTTCGCCGCCGTACCGCTGCCGCATGTCGATGCCGCGCTGCGCGAGCTCGAGCGCGCGCTCGATCGGCTCAAGATGGTCGGCATGACGATCGGAACCTCGGTGCAGACGCGGTCGGCCGTCGACCCCGAGTTTGAGCCGTTATGGGCGGAGCTCAATCGGCGCGCCGCGGTGGTGTTCGTCCATCCGGCCGGTCTCGGGCTCTGTTCGCCGCTGGTGCGCGACTACGGCCTCACATGGCCGGTCGGCGCGCCATTCGAAGATACGATGTTCACGATGCAACTGATCCAGCGGCAGATTCCGGTGCGCTATCCGAGAATCAAGATCATCGTTCCTCACTTCGGCGGCGTGATGCCGATGGTCCTGCCGCGCATCGATCAGCACGCCATGCTCTTCCTTAAGGACGAAGCGGAGCCGGCAAGCGCCACAGCAAGGCGGCTCTGGTACGATACCGTCGGCCACGGCTCGCTGGAGGCGCTCCGATGCGCATACGCGGCCTTCGGCGCCGACCGTCTGGTCTACGGCAGCGATTATCCGTTCCAAGTGGAAGAACACTACCTGCGATCCGTGACTTACATTGAGGATGCAGGATTTCCGGCGGCCGACGTCAAGAAGATTCTCGACACAAACGGCGCGCGCCTGCTGGGGCTGGAATAAGGCTGGTCGCGTCACTCCGGGCGATCAGGAATCAGCTTTAATCGTCCCTGACGGCCGGAGGCTGCCGGCGTACGCGAGCGCGACGATGAGCCGGCAGCGCCGGCGGCCGCACCGGTCGCGGCGCCGGCCCCCTTGCGGCCGCGGCTTTTCGCCATCGGAATGGTGTCGCCCAGGTCCTTGACCTTGTGGCGCTCGAGTCGTCCGCGCGTGCGTTCGCTGGCGCGCGTGCCGGCGCTGCCCGGCGGCGGGTGCGGAGCCCTGAATACTTCGGCGTCCAACCCAAAGACCTTGCGTTCAAGCCGTTTGATGCGGTCGCGCAGCTCGGCCGCGCGTTCGTAATCAAGTTTTTCCGCCGCTTCCATCATCTCGCGCCGCAACCCGCTGATGTGATCGGCAAGCTCGTGCGGCGGGATGTTATCGTCGATTTTGTGTGCCCGCGGCGCCTCCGCGACTTCCGGAACCACCGCCCATTCCGGCGAATACATCTCGACCAAGGACGCATCGATGGCCTTGACGATGGTCTTGGGCGTGATGCCGTGCTCGCGATTGAATTCGAGCTGCCGGGCGCGGCGGCGATTGGTCTCCTCGATCGCCCGCTTCATCGAGTCGGTCGTCTGATCGGCGTACATCAGCACGCGCCCGTTCAGGTTGCGCGCCGCGCGACCGATGGTCTGAATCAGCGAGCGCGCCGAACGTAGATAACCCTCCTTGTCGGCGTCGAGAATCGCGACCAGCGAGACCTCGGGCAGATCGAGTCCTTCGCGGAGCAGGTTGATCCCGACCAGCACGTCGAATTCACCCTTGCGGAGCGCGCGGATGATCTCGACGCGTTCGATGGTTTCGATGTCGGAATGAAGATAGCGGACGCGCACGCCGAGATCCTGGTAGTAGTCGGTCAGATCCTCGGCCATCTTTTTCGTGAGGCAGGTGACGAGCACGCGCTCGTTGGCGGCGACGCGCTTGCGGATCTCTTCAAGCAGATCATCGACCTGGGTGCCGGCCTTGCGCACTTCGATCTCCGGATCGACGAGGCCGGTCGGCCGAATGAGCTGTTCGATCACCAGCCCGCCCGACTTTCGCAGCTCGTAATCGCCGGGCGTGGCCGAAACATAGATTGCCTGGTTGACCGTCGATTCCCATTCCTCGAAATTGAGCGGGCGGTTGTCGAGCGCCGACGGCAGCCGGAAACCGAATTCGACCAGCGTCTCCTTGCGCGAACGATCCCCGCGATACATCCCGCCGAGCTGCGGGATCGTGACGTGGCTCTCGTCGATGAAGACCAGGTAATTGTCGGGGAAGTAATCGAGCAGCGTCGGGGGGGGCTGGCCGGGAGCGCGGCCGGTCAGATGGCGCGAATAATTCTCGATCCCCGGACAGAAGCCCATCTCAGCGAGCAGCTCGAGATCGTACATCGTCCGCTGCTCGAGGCGCTGGGCTTCGAGAAGGCGGTTCTGCGAGCGGAAGAAATCGAGCCGCTCACTGAGCTCGGTCTTGATGTTGCGGACCGCGGCCTCCATCCGATCGGAAGTGGTGACGTAGTGCGATGCGGGGTAGATCGCGACGCTCTGCAGCTTGCGAATCACCTGCCCGCGCAGCGCGTCGATCTCGTAGAGGGCTTCGATCTGATCGCCGAAAAATTCCATCCGCACCGCGCGGCTCTCTTCGTAGGCCGGGAAGACCTCGATGGTGTCGCCGCGCACACGGAACGTCCCGCGATGGAAATCGTATTCGTTGCGCTGGTACTGAATATCAACCAGCTTGCGCAGCACGCGATCGCGCTCGATGGTCTGGCCCTCTTCGACGAACACCAGCATCTCGAAATAGACTTCCGGCTCGCCGAGGCCGTAGATGCACGAGACCGAGGCGACGATCAACGCATCATTGCGTTCGAGCAGCGCTTTGGTTGCAGAATGACGCAGTTTATCGATCTCGTCGTTGATGCTCGCATCCTTCTCGATATAGGTGTCGGTCGAGGGTACGTAAGCTTCGGGCTGGTAATAGTCGTAGTAGGAAACGAAATAGCGGACCGCGTTTTCGGGAAAAAGGCTTTTGAATTCGTTGTAGAGCTGCGCGGCGAGGGTCTTGTTGGGCGCGATCACCAGCGTCGGCCGGTTCACCTTCGCGATCACGTTCGCCATCGTGAAAGTTTTTCCCGAGCCGGTCACGCCGAGCAGCACCTGGTGAGCGACGCCGGCTTCGACGTTGCGCGCGAGTGCATCTATCGCCGCGGGCTGATCGCCCTGTGGCTGATATCCGGAGACCAGGCGAAAGAAGCCCTCTTTGCCCCGCGCCAATGAAAGCATGATTTTGGATCAGTCTAGCAGGCCGGTCGCAAAGCTCCGAACGCGCGACCGATCGAGCAGACGATGGAGGCGTCGCGGCGTGCAGCTACGGGACTAGAAGCCGCCCACTGCGCAGCGGAAGCGAAGTTAAGCCATCGCTAAGCGGACTGAAAGCGGCAAACGGGCAGCCGCAAAATCTGTAACCGAAAAAATCCAGGCGCGTATTTCCAGATGAACGGCTGAAGCAATTGGACTTCAAATCTCCTCTCGCGTTAACGCCGTGCCGGCCCCTCTCCTCCCGGCGCGGCGTTCGCGTTTTCGTGTCCGGTAGGACGAACGGTTCCGAAACGGGCCCCTGGCCGCCCTTCGTCGACAAATCGTTAAAATCTTCGGCCAAGGTGTTGCATTTTCCTGTAAACGCTATCTATACTCCGTCACGGTTTTGGGCTGATTGATCGAGTCGCGGTTGGATTTGACGGCAGCCCAGCTGTTTCCGGCTTAAGAGCTCGGACCATTTTTTTCCGGGTCCGTGCGGGGAGGAGCTTAGGAGCATCCGGCCATAGCTGTGCCGGGCACTCACACTAACTACCATCACTCGAAGCGCTTCTTTCGGCCGCTCCATGAGCGGGGGTGATGGGTAAGGAAGGTCTATGGCAGGTAGAGGAAGAGGTTTTTGGGGGCTCTGGGCGGCAGCCGTCTTTTCGATGGTTGTCGCGTCGGCATGTTCAATGCCGCCGGAGCAGCAGCGAGGCTGTCTGATCGGAGCAGGTATTGGCGCTCTCGTCGGTGGCGGTATTGGTGCAGGCGTATCCGCCGCTGACATGCACGATCGCGCGCCGATTGCCATTCCTGTAGGCGTAGTCGCCGGTGGATTGCTTGGTGCGTTGATCGGATGTGCGCGTAGTGCGCCGCCGCCGCCGGCTCCGCCGCCACCGCCGCCGCCACCACCGCCGCCTCCACCACCTCCTCCACCTCCGCCGCAGAAGATTGTTCTGCGTGGTGTGCACTTTGATTTCGACAAGTACAATATTCGGCCCGAAGACGCGGCTATCCTTGACGAAGCGGTCTCCGTGCTGAAGCAGAACCCGAACGTGACGGTTCAGGTCAACGGCTACTGCGATTCGATCGGCACGGTGCGCTACAATCAGAAACTCTCTGAGCGGCGTGCTAATGCAGTCGCGCAGTATCTCGAAGATCACGGCATCGCGGCGAACCGCCTTATTCCGCGAGGCTTTGGGAAGACGCATTTCGTGGCGTCGAACCGCACCGCCGCCGGCCGGGCGCAAAACCGCCGCGTCGAACTGGTGCCGAATCAGTAACTGAGCGGTCGAAGTTCGGTTGAGTCTGGCTCGATGGCCACAACCCTCCATCCGGGGGGTTGTGGCCTCTCACTTCGAGGAGAGTGACCGATGGCTGTGAAGACTGCTTCTGTTCTGGGCAGACGAATGCTGTGTGCGGCAGTAGCCGCAGTTCTCCTCGCTCTCGCGCCGAATGTGCGCGCGGAATCTCTCTTGGACAAAGCGATGGACGCGCCATCATCGCCGACTGGCGGCAGTTCGGCTGCCGTACCCAACGCGGTCTCTGCTCCTCAATCCCCTTCCGTCGCGCCTGTCTCGTACAAGCTACCAGCTCCCTCTTCCGACGCTTCGCTCACTGGGAAGGCGCCAGCAGTGCGCTCAGTGCCGTTAAACTCCGTTCCCGCCGCCCCGGCCGTTAAATCAGCGGCTCTTGCGCCGGGGAAGAGCGAATTAAAGGGCGACGTCGCCGCCGTGGTAAATAAGCTCGATCCGCTGCGCGTTTTTCATGAGCGTCGCTTCAAGATCGCGGCTGCAGAATTTCCGGCGTTCTGTCAGGACTGGGAACGCAAACTCCAGGAGCGAACACGCTGGGGCCTGTCGCAGATCAACTGGCATCTGGACCACGGCATGGAGAGCGGCACCTACACCGGTTACGGCCCGATAAATAGCTGCACCACCAAGATGTCTGACAGCGGCGTGGCGATCGGCGAGCTCTCCTATTATGAGTACGTCTACTCGCTTTCAGGAAAGACGATCGACGAGGCGAAGCACGCCAAGCCGAAGCAGATCCGTGTGATGCAGACGCTCGAGATTTTCCGCTTCGACCACAACAAGTGGTTCGAATAAGCAGCCGCCTGCTTAGCTCAGTTCCCGGCTTGAATAGCCCAGAATCCGTCGCGCGACGATCAGCAGATTGATCTGTTGCGTGCCTTCGAAAATGTCGTTGATCTTCGCGTCGCGCATCCACTTCTCCAGCAACATCCGACGCGAATAGCCGAGCGGTCCTAAAAGCTCGATTGCCTTCTGCGTGATTTGTGTAACGGCGAGGCCCGCCTTGGCCTTGGCCATCGATGCTTCGAGACTGTTCTGACGCCCCGCGTCGAGCATCCAGGCTGCGCGCCAGGTCAACAGGCGAGCTGCCTTAAGCTGCACTTCCATCTCAATGAAGTCGCGCTCGGCCGCCGTCAGCCTATAGAGCCCGGCACCGTAGCGAATTGCGATTTTCTGCTGGTTGAGAAAATCGCGAACGAAATCCAGCGCCGCGCGCCCTACTCCGATCGCCATCGCCGCGACGATCGGGCGCGTCGCGTCGAAGGTTGCCATTACATCTTTGAAGCCGCGCTCGCGGTTGATCTCGGGCGAGCCCAGGATGTGATCGAAAGGAACGCGGCAGTTATCGAACACGATCATTGCGGTGTCGGAGGCCCGGATACCAAGCTTGTTCTCGACCCGCACGACGGTCATCCCGGGCGTTCCGTGTGGGACCACAAACGATTTGATCCCGGCGCGGCCGGCGCTTTTGTCAAGCGTCGCCCATACCACGATGAAGCCTTCCGACTTCTCCGCCGCCATCTGACCGGACGTGCAGAAAATTTTCGTCCCGTTGATCACCCACTCATCGCCATCACGAACGGCGGTCGTGGTGATCGCCGCCGAATCTGAACCGCATCCCGGCTCGGTTATCGCCATCGCCCCCCATTTGGGCTTGCCGCCGCGAAACGGTCCGAGAAAGCGCTGCTTTTGTTCGGGCGTTCCCGCGGCGGCGATCGCCGCGCCGCCCAATCCCGCGTTCGGAATCGAAAGAAACAGGCCCGCATCCCCCCAGGTCAGCTCTTCAGTAGTCGCGATCGTGTAAAGATTTCGGGCGCGAGCGCCAACGCCAGCGCCTTCTTTTTTCTCTCTTCCGCCGGGCTGAAATTCTGCCGCTGCACCCGCCGCCGACCACATGGTCTCGAAAAACTGCCAAGGCTTCTCATGCTCGCGTTCGTCGTACTCGCGCGAGATGGGTCGCATCATCTGCTCGGCAATCGTGTGGTAGAGCTTAAGACGCTCAATGACCTGCGGCTCAAATTCGAAGTCAATCATGATCGATCTCCACCCCTCGCCGCTTCTCACACAATCGCAAGCCCTTCCATAATCGCCAGACCGCGGGCGTTTCGCAGCCACATCTCGACCGGATGCTCCCGGATGTAGCCGTGGCCGCCGAGAACCTGCACGGCATTGTCGGTGACCTTGAGCGCCGAAGCGGACGCGTAATGTTTCGCCAGATAGCTCTCTTTGGCGGCATCTTCGCCGCGGTCGAGATGCCACGCCGCCTCCCACGCCAGAAGTCGCATCGCGTCGACTTCGATGGCCATCTCCGCCAGCATGAAGGCGATCGCCTGCCGCGTCGCGATCGGGGCTCCGAACGCGCGACGCTCCTTGGCATAGTCGCGAGCATACTCGAAAGCAGCCCGCGCCAACCCCGCAGCCATCGCAACGGCCGCGACACGCATCTGGCTCGCGATCCGGGCGAAATTGATTCCGGCGTCACCGCCAAGCTGCGCGTCGGCAGCGATTCGGCATCCGGCGAGCTTCACTTCGTAGGTCTTAAGACCCTTGAGCCCCATATTTTTTTCGGGCTCCGAAATGAGTACGCCCGCGGCTTCGCGCGGCACTATGAATCCTGACACGCCATCCTCTTCGCCGCGCCTCGCGTAAATCAGGATCGATTCGGACTCGCCGGCGAGCGGAACGATGCACTTCTCGCCATCCAGAATCCAACCATCGCGCTCTTGACGGGCTGTCGTTGCGATCGTCTGCAGGTCGAAGTCGTAGCGCGGCTCGACAAGCGCGGAAGATCCCGCAACGAAGTTCCCGCTGGCAAACGGTTTGAGATAGCGGCTGCGCTGCGCCGACGTACCCATCTCGATGATCGGGAAGGCGAAAAGGCGCGGTGCGGTTAAGTGTGCCGCAAGCGCGAGGTCGCCATACGCGAGTTCCTCCATGAGCATCGCGCCGGTAAGCGCCGATCGCATAAGTCCGTCACCCCCATGTTCCTCCGGCAGCCAGGCGCGTACGAGGCCCAGCTTCGACGCCGCAGCGATCAGGCCATCTGGTATCGTTTCGCCTTCATCCACAGCGCGAGCGGCCGGTCGCAGCTCGTTGCGCGCGAAGGCCGCCGCAGTGTCGCGGATCATCTGCTGTTCTTCAGTGGGCTCGAAGCTGATCATTTGGTCTTATAATTGTGCATAAATTCAGCCCGGGAACTCGCCGCCATTCGGCTCACGCCGTAATTGCTCTTTTTCGCGCGTTCGCCGATATCGCGTTTGTTCTTCATGAGTTCGCGCTGGTGGTGGTATCGGCTTGCGGACCCTCGACTGTGGCGGCTTCGTTCGCCGCTTTTTAGCCCGCGGCGCCATCGATAAACCCGATGAAGCTCAATTGCAAACCGCAGGTCTGACCGCCGGCGGCGCGGCGCGAGAAAAAAAGTTCCGATGCGCATCGCGTGCACGGACCAACTTGCGCGATCGATTCCGGCGACAGGCCGGCATCCTTCAGTTGATCCGTAAGGACCCCGCGCAAGTCGAGCATCGCCTTGCTCCCGCGGCCCGGAGCAACCCGCGAGGCTGCGCGCGGCCATGCCGCTGTGAAACGCCTACCTAACTCGGCATCGACCTCGTAGCAGCATCGCCCGATGGATGGTCCGAGCAGCACTTCGATTCGTCGCAGGTCGGCGCCCGCCTCGGTCATCCGGCGCAGGCCGATGCCCGCGATACCGGCGAGCGTGCCCCGCCATCCAGCGTGAAATGCGCCGGCGACTTTCGCCTCCGCGTCGACCATCAGCATCGGAACGCAGTCGGCCGTGAAGATTGCGAGCGCGATTCCGGGCGTCGCGGTGACCATCCCGTCGCCGCTCGGTCTTGCGCCGTCGTAATCGTCGCCAATTACATGCACGTCGACGCCATGCACCTGGTTGAGCGTCGCGATACGGACAAAGGGCGGCATGACAGCACGCACCCGTTGCCAGTTGATCGCGACCGTTTCCGGATCGTCGCCGACATGACGGGAAAGGTTGAGCGAGAAGAATCGACCGCGGCTGGCGCCGCCGGTGCGGCCAAAGAAACCATGACCGAGACGCGGCGTCTCCCACGCTCCGCGCCCTTGGGTCGTCTCGATAGTGAGTCCGTAATCGGCCGTGGTTTCCAACTGGTTGTCCGAGGTTTCGAAGATAACTTATAATTGCATACTTTGGAATTTGATGTTGCGGCTATCGTATGAACGGTTATGAATATCTCATCGCCCGCAATCGCTTGATGTTGCGCCTCGAGGACGACCTGAAGCGGCTGGCCGACCTGCCCAGGGAGCGGCGCGAGGCCGAACAGAAGCGGCTCCAGGCCGAGTTCGACATCCGTCTGCGCGAACTGTACTCGCAGGTGATGGAAGAGTACCCGGGCGAGCGGCGCAGGAAGGCTCGTCCGCTTAGCGATCCGCGCTAGAGGACGGTCTGTTTGGAGCGCTCGATCCGGATTAGCGGCGCGCGCACCCACAATCTGCGCAATCTCTCGCTCGAAATTCCGCACCGCAAACTTACAGTAGTGACCGGCGTCTCGGGCTCGGGAAAATCCAGCCTGGTCTTCGACACGCTATACGCCGAGGGTCAGCGCCGTTACGTACAGAGCCTCTCGACCTATGCGCGACTGTTTCTTGAGCGGATGGAGCGGCCGGACGTCGATGCGATTTCCGACATCCCGCCGGCGCTTGCGCTGCGTCAAAAAAATACCATCCGCAACGCGCGTTCGACCGTCGGCACGGTAACGGAGATCAACGACTATTTGCGCCTGCTGTTCTCCACCATCGGCCTGACCTACTGCCCGCGATGCGGCATCCGGGTGCAGCGCGATACGGTCGAGAGCGCCGCCGCGGCTATTCTCGGTGAGCCGGGGCTTTACATTTTTATCGCGCCGTTCGAACCCGGCTCGCGCTCGCCCACCGAGGCCACTGCTTACCTTGTTGAGAACGGGTATCACCGTCTCTTTCACGATGGCGGCTTCGTCGAGACCGCCGAATTCGCATCGTTCGCGACAAAAACCGAAACGCTGATGGTGGTGATCGATCGCGTCAGCGTCGAGGCGGGCGGCGCCGAAGAGCGGGTTCGCGAAGCGCTCGAAAAATCTTTCTATCTCGGTGCGGGCCGGTCGCGTGCGCTGCGGGTCGCTCGCAGAGACGGTAAGATGGTCACGCTGGCCGAGTTCGAGTTTGATCGCCGCTTCAACTGCTCACGATGCGGCGAGACGTTCCCGGAGCCGTCGCCCGCGCTGTTTTCGTCGAACAGTCCGATCGGCGCGTGTCCGGAATGCGAAGGTTTCGGGCGCACGGTTGAGCTCGATCTCGAAAAGGTAATCCCAAACCCGCGGCTTTCGCTGCGCCAGGGACTGGTCGCGCCGTGGCGCACGCCCGCGTATCGCGAGATGCACGAGTGGATGCTCCGGTGCGCGCGCCGCGCGCATGTGCGCCGTAACGTACCGTGGCACGAGATGAACGATGAGGAGCGCGCCTGGCTGCTCGACGGCGAGCTTCGCGAAGACAGCGAAGAACGCCGCCACGATCACGATCGATGGCCCGGCGTGCGCGGCTTTTTTCGATGGCTTGAAGGGCGGCGCTACAAGACTCACATTAGAATTTTGCTGGCGCGCTACCGTCGCTTCGTCACCTGCCCGGCCTGCAACGGCTCGAAACTAAAGTCCGAGGCGCTCAACGTCCGAGTCGGTGACCTGACGTTCCCGGCCGTCGGACATCTCCCGGTGCGCGACCTGAGTCGATGGATCGCGGAACTTGCGGATCGACCCGAGATTGAACGCATCGCCGGTCCCCTGCTCCGTGAACTGGCGAATCGAGTCGAATACCTGAACGCGGTCGGGCTCGGCTATCTGACTCTCGAACGGCAGGCGCGCACGCTGTCAGGCGGCGAAGCTCAGCGGATCCATCTCGCGAGCGCGCTCGGCAGCCTGCTGACCGGAACCCTCTACGCGCTCGACGAGCCGACGGTCGGGCTGCATCCGCGCGATGCGCGGCAGTTGCTCGGGGTCCTGCGTCGACTGCGCGATCTGGGCAATACGGTGGTGGTCGTCGAGCACGATCCGACGCTCGTGGGCGGCGCCGATCACATCGTGGTGCTCGGCCCGGGCGGTGGCCGCGAAGGCGGCGAGTTGGTGTATGCGGGACGTCCCCGCGTCGCAGCGCTGCGCGATGCGCTGAGCGCGCCCGGACGGGTGTTGCTGATGCGCGCGATGGCTCGCGAACGGCGCTTCGGACGGCGCGATCCGGCGATTCGGATCGTGGGCGCGAGCGAGCACAACTTAAGAGAGCTTAGCGTCGCGATACCCCTCGGACGGCTGGTTTGCGTCACCGGCGTGTCGGGATCGGGAAAATCCACACTCGTCGAGGATGTGCTCTACGCCAACTGGCAGCGCCATGCCGGCGAGGCGGTCAGCGAGGTTGGCAAATGCGACGCAATCACGGGCCTCGACGCGATCGGCGAGATGGTGCATATGGGTCAGGAGCTGCCCACCCGCTCGATCCGATCGAATGTCGCCACCTATCTCAAGATCTACGATGACATCCGCCGGCTCTTCGCCGGCTCGCCCGAGGCTCGCAGGCTCGGGGTTACGGCGCGACACTTTTCATTTAACATCCCGGGCGGACGATGCGAGCGATGCCGGGGGATCGGCACCGTGACCATCGAGATGCACTTCATGGCCGATCTCGAGGCGCGTTGCGAGAATTGCGATGGCCGCCGCTTTCAGAGCCATATCCTCGCCATTCGGCACCAGGGCCGTAACATTAATCAGGTGCTCGACCTGACCGTCGATGAGGCGCTGAAGTTCTTCGTCCGCCATCCGGTCACGGTAAAGCGGCTGGAAGCACTTAGCGCGGTCGGCCTCGGTTATCTGCAACTGGGTCAGGCGACATCGACACTCTCAGGGGGTGAATCCCAGCGGCTCAAGCTGGCGCGTTTTCTGCTCTCCGATCTCGAACCCGTGCCGCGCGCAGCCGACGGAAAGCCGCGCTCCCGGATGTTCCTGCTCGATGAGCCGACCACCGGACTCGCGTCGAGCGATGTCCGTCAGTTGCTGCGAGTGCTGTTTCGGCTGGTTCAGGAAGGCAACAGCGTGGTCGTCATCGAGCATAATCTCGAGTTCATCGCGCAGTCGGACTATGTGATCGATCTCGGCCCCGGCGGCGGCGATGAAGGCGGTCGCCTGGTCGCGGCCGGCAGTCCGCTCGCAGTTTCGAGATCCCAGCGCTCCCATACCGGACGCGAGTTGCGGCGAATACTCGGACTTGGAACGGCTAAACTGCGCCCGGTTCGGTCGACGCCTCGCCGGGACGCTGGCGCGAGGCTTGCCCAAAGTGCAAAATCGGGTTCAGGAGGCGGAAGATAAAGCGGAGGAATATTGTTGCGCTATGCAGCCTCAACCATCATCGCTGAAACGTCTGCACGGTTTCTTTTTCGACCTTACATGCAGGAGTTTCGGTCAGCTTGGCGTCGGCGATAAGCGCATCGCAGAATACGTCGCCGATGTGCTCACCGAGTTCAGCTCTTCCGATCGATGGCTCCGGATGCGTACCGTCGATGGACGTCGAATGACGAGCGTGATCGATATGCTGATCGCACAGCTTGGTCCCGATCGCGACCGCCGCATGCCCGATGAGCGTCAGTTCCGAAAATACGTCGGTGACTACACGCTCTTTATGTCCGGTTTGTTTCGCCGTTTCGTCGAGCGCGGCGGCCATCTCCGGTATTACATCGACGAAGGCCGGCGCTCATACGAAAAAGTTTCGGCGCTCGATGCGGCGATGTACCGGCCGGGATTCATGGTCTTCGACGAACTCAGCAAAGGCTTCGAGTATTACTCAGGCGCGCTCGACTACATGCGCAAATGCTTCTTCGCACCCGCGCCTAACGAAGACCCGTTTGCCGGTTTTCTCCGTCAGATCGAAGGCTGGGTACGGACCGGTCTATCGGACAACTGACCGGGCCACCTTTAATCTTGCGCCGAAGCGCGCTCGCTTATGGCTGAGATAACGAGTCGCGAGCGCCTCGATCAATATCTGATACGTACCGGCTTCGTTCATTCGCGTCGCGCTGCGCGCGAGCTGATCGCGCTTCGGCGCGTCCGGGTAAACGGCAGGATACCGCGCAAGGGCGATCTCGTCGGCGCCGGCGATCAAGTTAAAGTTGAAGCCGTCGCGCCGGAACCGGCTCTAGTCGCAGATTTCGCCGTTCCCATCGATCTGCTCTACAGCGACCCGGCGATGCTGGTCGTCAATAAGCCGGGTTTGATGCCATGCCATCCGCTTGAACCCGGCGAGCGCGGCACGTTGATGAACGGCGTGGTCGCGCGTTTCCCGGAAACCGCAACTGCGGGCGAGCTCGCGCGCGAAGGCGGTCTCGTCCATCGGTTGGACAACGGAACCTCGGGCGCTGTGATAATCGCGCGGACGCGCGACGCGCATGAGCGGTTACGCCGCGACCTAGCGGCGGGAAGGATCGAACGCCGCTATCGGGCGCTGGTCGTCGGAGCGCTGAACGACCCACAGAATTTCGATGAGCCGATAGGACATAGGCGCCGCAATTCGCAGAAAATGGCGGGCCTGTCGGCCGGCGTACGCATCCGCGGGCGCGCGCGTCCAGCTTCAACGCGCGTCGAACCGCTTCGTCGGCTTGGCTGCTTCACGTTGCTCAGCGTGATTCCGCACACCGGCAGCCGTCATCAGATCAGGGTTCATCTCGCAGACGCCGGCCACCCGATTGTGAACGACAGGTTGTACGCCGCGCCGCGTTCCGCTGAACTGCCGGAAGGTCGCTTCTGGCTGCATCTCGCCGAGATCGAATTTGATTCACCGGCGGCAGGCCGCGTGCTCGTCACCGCGGCATTGCCACATGAGTTGAACATTTTCCTCGATGCTTCCGATTGCGACGCGTCCTGACCGGCTAATTACAGGCGCATTGCGAGCAGAGCGGTAGCAGACGCGCGCGCGGAGAAGTAAGCAAGGCAAAACCAGAAAGGCCCGGCGCCTGCAGCGTCGGGAGATTCGGCTGAGTTGCTCCGCCGGTGGTTGGCGGCGTCGGAGTCGGAAAAAAATGAAATTCCTGAGGCGGCACAAACGACGAACTCGGTCGTCGATTGAAGTTGTAGGCGAGACAACTGTTCACAGCCGACTGGCGCGCCGTAAAGTAGCTCGACGCCTGCACTTGTCCCATCCATCGCGTACGCGACGCCGTACCGAAACAACTACATGAAAATACCCGCGGCGTGGGCGCAGGCGTCGCAGCGATTCCAACGGATGCTCCTGGAGCGGGCGCGAGCCGCGCTGCCGCCGGCGCAGCCACCGCACCGGCAGTCGGCGCCGGGCCGGGCGGCTGCGGAGGAGGAGGCAGCGGCGCGGGCGGCGCGCCGAGTTGCGCCCATACGCTGGCGCGCCGCGGCGTGGGAGCGAGCGTCAGGAGCGCGACAGAAACCGCGATCGCCAATGCGGGTATGAATCTCACGCCGCGCACCGGCATAATCCTCTCAACGCTCGCCGTGCCATCACGAGATGGTTATAATCCGGAACCTGTCGGCGTCTTGCAAGCGCCTCTATCGTATCAATCGCGCCTGTGCGCGCCATTTCTTCGGTAAACAGCCGAAGAATCTTCAACGGGCTGAAAACGGGATCGCCGCAATGCGTTCGATATTTTGGACGCGGATAAAAAAGGAGGTTTCCATGACGCGCCGCAACTTGTTTCTAAGCGTGGCCATGACCCTCATGCTGATCGCGCGAGCGGGTATCGACCCGCGTGTTGCCGCGGCACAAACCACGAGCCCCGCGGGCATGTCATCGGGAATGTCTGTTCCTGCACCGCCCGCACAAATCCCGATGACTGCTACCGTCGCGCCGTCGGCAGCCGATCAGTTCGAACAGGGCACCTCGATTATCTCGCTGCCTCGCATCCTCGCGCATCAGTGGTCGCTCGGCGAAAATGTTGCCCCCGAGTCGCTTATTGACCAACGCTACCTGCGCACTACCGACAACACCGCGCATCCGCTCACCCTCAAGCAGGTGATTTTCATCGCGCTTAGCAACAATCCCGCGGTGGCGTCGATCATGCTGGGACCGCCGGGCGCGACCGAAGCGGTGCGCAACGCCAACGGAACCTTCGATCCGGATTTGCAGGCCAATGCCGATCAACTCAAGACCGTAATTCCGTCGACGACCGCGTTGGAGAGCGGTGGCGACGCGCTCTCGACGAAGCAATACGACTGGAACTTTTCGCTCAACAAGATTCTCGCCTCCAGCAACGGCACGTTAAGCGCAACCTTTAATAACCAGCGCGGTATCAGCAACAACACCACTCAAACGATCAACCCCTACTACAATCCCACGCTCGCGATTTCGTTGTCGCAGCCGCTGCTTAGGAACTTCGGTTGGCGTTTCGCGACCCTCAACGTGCGGCTCGCCGAATCGGCCCAGAAGCAGGCGCAGTGGCAGATGGCCCAGCAGCTCGAGGACTTTATCCTGCGCGTCGGCAATGATTACTGGAGCGTGGTCCAGAGCGGGGAAAATCTGCAGGTCGCCCAGGAGTCGCTCAAGTTCAACCAGGATCTCGTACGCCAGAACCAGATCAGCGTTCGCGTCGGAACTCTCGCCCCGCTTGATCTTCAGGAAGCACAGTCCTCCGCGGCAACCGCCGCCGCCAACGTCTATACGGCCCAGGCCGCGTTGAAGACCGCCCGCGTGACGCTACGCGAGGACGCAATGCTGAACCCCGAACATGCGTTCCTGCCCGCCGAAGTGGTGCCGGCCGACAAACCCGTGCTCCAGCAGGCCGTCAGCGAGGATGAAGAAGCGGCCCTTGAGGACGCGGTGCTCTATAGACCTTCGCTGGGTCAGATGCGCGAAGCGATCAGAACCGCGCTCACCCAGGTAAAATTTCAGGAAAACCAGTTGTTGCCGCAGGTCAACGTCACCGCGCAATTCTCGACCAATTCGCTCGCAGGGAACGCACAATGCGGTGCGGCATTCGGAATACCACAACTGAATTGCTTCAACCCAGCGCTATCCGGTCCACCCCCGCTCAATGGCATCAAGCTGCCGTTCGAGGGCAGCTACAACACGGCGCTCAATCAACTCTTCAATTTCGGCTTCTACAACTATGCCGTAGTTTTGAACTACGAGCGGCCGCTGAGCAACGCCTTGGCGCGGGCTTCGCTGGCGCAGGCGCGGGTCAGTTTCGAGCAGACGCGCATGCAGTATCGCGCGGCGCTCTCGGAAGCTGTGGTTGAAGTGGAAAGCGCGCTCGCGAATCTTCATGCGGACCTCAAGCGTGTCGAGGCGACAAAACAGGCGACCTACTACGCGCGCCAGGCGCTGCACGACGAGCAGGTGCGCTTCCGGGTCGGAATGGCGACCACGCACGACTTGTTGCAGTACGAAAACTCGCTGGTCACCGCGCAGGGTCAGGAAGTCCAAGCCGACGTCGATCTCATGAATGCGTGGCTCACCCTGGAGCATGCGAAAGGCACGCTGCTCAAATCATTCGACGTGCGCTTCCAGATTACCGATCCGCATGAAACCCCCTGGTTCACGACGTTCTGAATCGCCGCCATGGTCTTCGCCGATCTTCTGAACCGTCGGATAACGCGCTGCCTTGCAGTCGCGCTGATATTCGTTTCCTGCCTTGGATTGCGCGCGATCGACGCCCACAGCCAGGCATCTTCGCCCGCCGGCAATCTTGCTCCAGGTCCCGCCATCGGTAAGCAAACGCCGCCGGTAGTCAGCATCCCGCCGTCAGCCGCGGATGCGTTTCATATCGACGATTCGGCGCTCGCGTTACCGCGCGTTCTGGTGCATCAGTGGTCGCCGGCCGAGCAGGTTGTGCCCGAGGCGCTCATCAACGAGCCGTATCTGCACACGGTCGATCTCGAAACCAGCTCGCTCACTCTCAAGCAGGCGATTTACCTAGCGATCGAAAACAATCCGAACGTGAAGGCTTACGAACTGGATCCGATCGCCAGCACCGAGGGTGTTCGGATGGCCTATGGCGCCTTCGACCCCGATCTGCAGGCGACAATCGACACGATTAAGAGCGTCATGCCTGCTCAAAGCCCGCTCGTCGCGCGCAGCGGCCGGCTCTCGACCAAGAACTACGACTGGAATTTCTCGCTAAGCAAGGTCCTGACCACGACCGACGGAACGATGAGCCTCGCGTTCACCAACGATCGGCAGGTAACCAACAACTTTTTCGTCACCATCAATCCGATGTACAACAGCGAGCTGACGATGACTTTGAATCAGCCGTTGCTGCGCAATTTCGGCCTGACATTCGCCACTCTGAACGTGCAGATGGCGCAATCGGCGCAGGTCCAAGCACAATGGAGCTATGCGCAGGAGCTTCAGAACTTCGTGCGGCAGGTTGCCAACGATTATTGGAACGTCGTGCTCAGTTACGAGAATCTTCGAGTCGCCAATGAAGCACTGAAGTTTAATCAGGATCTAGTGCGTCAGAACGCGATCAGTCTCAAGGTCGGCACCCTGGCGCCGATCGATCTGCAGGAAGCCGAGTCAGCCGCCGCCACCGCCCAGGCCAACGTCTACTCGGCCCAGGCCGGCGTCAGATCGGCGCGCGCGGCGCTCCGCCAAGACGTGATGCTCAACCCGACGCACAGCTTCCTACCGCGCAGCATCGAACCGGCAGAAATGCCGAACCCGGACGAGCCGATCGAGGCGGAAGAGGAACGATCACTGGAACTCGCGGTTCAATATAGACCCGAACTTGCCGCCATGCGCCAGGCGGTGCGCACCGCTGAGTTCCAGGTCAAATATCAGGCCAATCAACTGCTTCCGCAATTCGATCTCAACGCCCAATTCGGCTTGAGCGCGATCGGCGGTGTTCCACTTTGCGGATCGGCGCTTGGCCTGCCGCCCTCGGCCATCAATTGCTTTAGTCCGCAGCAGCCGACCGGCGGCTTCATGCTGCCGTTCAGCGGCGCGTACGCAGAGACCCTCAATCGCATCTTCGGCACGCGCTTCTACGATTACGGCATCCAGTTTGTCTTCGAGTTGCCGCTCGACAACGCGCCGATCCGCGCTGCGCTGGCCCAATCGCGGGTCAGCTATGAGCAGGCGCGGATGCAATATCGCAACGAGCTTTCGCGGGTGGTGGTCGAGGTCGAAAATTCACTCGCCAACCTGGTCGCGGCGGTCCGCAGGGTCCGGGCGACGCGCGCCGCCACAGAATACGCGCGTCAGTCCCTGCACGACGAACAGGTCCGCTTCCGGGTCGGAATGGCGACGACTCACGACCTTCTGCAATACGAGGATTCGCTCGTCGCCGCCGAAGGACAGGAGGTCCAAGCCGACGTCCAGTTGGAAGACGCGAAGGTCGCGCTGTTCCATTCCGACGGCACGCTACTCAAGCGTTACCAGATCAATTTTCAGATCGAGAGTCCGAAGGAGCCCCGCCCCTGGTACGCGCTCTTCTGATGCCGGCCAGAGCGAGGCGGCTCGCGGCTTAACGCATCATCGGAGCCGCCGGACGCGCATCAAGGAAGACTTCGCGCCGTTCAAACTTCCAGCCCGAGTCGTAACGCCGCAGACGATCGCGATAATGGCCCAGCGCGGCGAGCGAGGCGCGCCCTTCCTTACAATGAAAGTAGGTGTAGTAACAGATTCCGGTTCCATGGTCGCCATCGACATGGAAGCTCAGATTGCTGTTTATGTGTAACACTTTTGCGCCGCCGAGCGATTCCTTGTAGACCTCGATGAAGCGCTTAAGGCCGTTGCGTCCCACGTAGTTTCCAAACCTTGGACTGTCGAAGACCGCGTCCTCCGCGAAGCAATCAATCCATCCGGCGAAGTCCCCCTGATCGAGCGCGATCGAGTAGCGCGCGTAAAGCTCGCGAATCTCCTCGCGATCCTGCCAGCTACAGGTCATTGTCCCCATGGTCCCCTCCTCGGCGGCGAGCAGCCGCTGGTTCACGAACGCGTAGGAACCTAGATCACGCCGGACTCACGCAGCCTCGCGACTTCGGCCCAATCGTAATTCAGCAAGTCTACCAGGATTTGCTCGGTATGCTCGCCGAGTTCGGGTGCGACTCCGCGCGATTCGCCGGGCGTCTCGCTGAACCGGATCGGCATCCCGAGCACCCGCATGGCGCCGCGCCGGGGATGTTCGTAATCTACGATGTAGCGGTTCGCGATCACCTGCGGATCATTTGGCAAGTCGGCGACCGTGTTGACCACGCTGAAAATGAAGTCTCCGCCGCGCTCGAGGATTGCGACCCATTCGGTCCGCGGCTTGGTTGCGAATACCCGGTCGAAGATCGCGATCACATCGCGCGAGTTTTTGCCGCGCGAGATCATATCCGCATAGCGCGGGTCCTCTATAAGTTCATCGAGTCCCATCGCATGGCAAAGGTCCTTCCAGTAGCGGTCCGGCTGCAGCATCCCAAGGCACAGCCACTGCCCGTCGGCACATCGGTAATGGTTCCAAAGCGGATTGTAGGCTTCTTCGCGAGCGCGTCGCGGCATCTCGTGTCCTTCGATAAGCACTGAAGAGATGTTAAGGCCCTGCACCGCCATCATCGAGCCGAGATGCGAGGCGTCGATCTCCTGCCCTACGCCGTAGCGTTCGCGGGCGAGCAACGCCGTAATGACGCCGTAGGCGACCATGATTGCGCCCATCTGATCGGCGATGCCGCCATAAATGTAGGTCGGCGGCTGGCCCGGGGCCCCCACCGCGTTCATCACGCCGGAGCGCGCCTGTCCGAGATAATCGAATGACGGTCGATTGCTTTCGGGGCCTTCCGGACCATAGCCCGACGCACTCGCATAGATGAGCCGCGGATTGCGCCGCCGCAAATCAGCGTAGGCGAGTCCAAGGCGTTGCGCGACACCCTGGCGGAAATTCTGGATGAAAACATCGCTCCGCTCGGCTAAACGATAAACGATTTCGCGGGCCTCCGGATGCTTCAGGTTGATCGCCAGACTCTTCTTGTGACGGTTATTGGTTTCGAAGTAGAACGCACCTGGCGAAACTGCCCCGCTCCCGCCCGAGAGCAGCCCGCGGCCGGGGTCGCCGCGCTCGGGTTCTTCGAGTTTGATCACCTCGGCGCCCAAGTCGCCGAGCATCGCCGACGATACCGGCCCCTGCTGCCAGATCGTCCAATCGATTACGCGAATACCGTCCAACGGCGCTTTCACATCCCCAAATATAACACCATCGGGCGCAGGGCGTGCATCCTGCGTCATCCTTGCGCGGAACGCCCGATTCAATCGCCGGCGCGATCGGCTATGCTGGTGGCATCGCGATGCTGAACGCGTTGCTTAATTTCGTCTATCCGCCAAGCTGTCCGGGATGCGGCGCGCGTCTGCCGATCGAGAGTGATCACCGCGTCTGCGCCGCCTGCATCGCGTCGATAGATCGAATCCTTCCGCCGTTCTGTTCAATTTGCGGGGAGCCTCTGCGATCCGCCGGAAGCGGCGACCTTTGTATACGCTGTCGATCCGCCCCGCGCCGGTTTCGGATCGCCCGATCGATCGCGCGTTACGATTCGAGTTCCGAAACTGGCGCGCTGGGTGCAATTATCCGGCATCACAAGTACGGTCTCGACCAATCGCTCGCGCGGGCGCTGGCCGAATGCATCGGTCGGACATTGCCGTTCGAACGCGGCCATCATGATCTCGTCGCGCCGGTGCCGCTTCATCGGACGCGGCTGCGATGGCGCGGTTTTAACCAGGCGGCGTTGCTCGGAATGGAGGTCGCGCGGCGCCTTGAAATTGAATGCGATACGACCTGCCTGGAGCGCGTGCGCGCGACGCCCCCGCAGACGGCGCGCGATCATAATTCTCGCCGTCGCAATGTCCGGCGCGCCTTTCGTGTAGCTCATCCCGATAAGATACGCGGCCGAAGCGTCTTGCTCGTCGATGACGTGATGACCACCGGGGCGACGGCGGACGAGTGCGCTGACGTGATGCTTGCCGCGGGCGCCGTTGCGGTCGATGTCTTCACCCTCGCTCGCGCGCTGTGATTCCCGAAAAACGCGCGGACGACGATCGCCGCTTTGCGGGGCGCGCCCCGGGAACTCCCGAGCCGTTCTTCGATGAGGTCCTACCGCTACTCCCCCGCGGGCTCGCGCTCGATGTCGCGGCCGGAACCGGGCGTCACAGTCTCGCGATGGCTTGCGCGGGGATGCGGGTCGTCGCGATAGATCACTCGATCGTTGCGCTCAAGACGCTCGGCGGCGCAGCTTGCGCCGCAGGACTCTGTGTATTCCCGGTGGCGGCCGAACTTGAGGAGATCCCGATTCAGCCGGAAAAATACGACCTCGTGGTAAACATCAATTTTCTCGACCGCGCGCTGGTCCCGACTCTCAAACGCGCGCTCAAGCCGGCGGGCATGATGCTGTTCGAAACATTCCTCGTCGATCAGGCCGACATTGGCCATCCACGCAATCCCGCCTATCTGCTCGAGCACTACGAGTTGCGCAGCATGCTCGATGGATTTGAGCTGATTCGTTATCGCGAGGGCCTCACGGTCTACTCAAATGGCGCGCGGGCATGGCGGGCCGGCGCGCTAGCGCGGAAGGCCAAACATGCCTAGGCGGCTCAATTACAAATCTGCGGGCGTCGACATCGATCTGAAAGAGCGGCTGATCCCGGACTTCCGGCGCATCGCGCGTTCGACGACACGCGCGGGCGTGCTCAGTGGGATCGGCGGCTTCGGGGCTTTGATCAACCTTACGTCCCTCGCCGGAATCCGATCGCCGGTGCTGGTCGCCGGCACTGATGGCGTCGGTACCAAGCTCAAGATCGCGTTCGCCACCGGCCGGCATGACACGGTCGGAATCGATTGCGTTGCAATGTGCGTGAACGACATCATCTGCCACGCAGCTCGCCCGCTGTTCTTTCTCGATTACATCGGCGCTGGGAGCCTTGATGCGAGGGTCGCCCGCGCGATCGTCAAAGGTATCGCGCGCGGATGCCGCGCGGCCGGGATGAGCCTGGTCGGCGGCGAGACCGCGCAGATGCCCGACATCTACCGGCGCGACGAATACGACCTGGTCGGCTTCGCTGTCGGCGTGGTCGATCGCGCCCGTATCCCTGCGCCGAAATCCGTCCGCGCGGGCGATGTACTGATCGGGCTCGCATCAAACGGGCTGCATTCCAACGGTTTCTCGCTCGCGCGCAAGGTCTTGCTTGAACGGGCACATCTGCGCCTCGACGCTCATATAGATGAACTCGGCTGCACACTCGCGGACGAGCTGCTACGGCCCACGCGAATTTATTCCGCGGTAGCCGGAGAGCTATTCGGGCGTTTTCGTGTGAAAGGACTGGCGAACATCACCGGCGGCGGGATCATCGAGAACCTGCCGCGGGCGATGCCGACAGGCCTCCATGCTATTGTCCAACGGGGGAGCTGGCGGGTACCGCCGATCTTCGGGATGATCGAGCGGCTCGGCCGGATCGACCAAACCGAAATGGATCGCACGTTCAATAACGGTCTGGGAATGATAGCGATCGCGCCGCCGACGGAATCCGACGCGATCCTGCGTTATCTGCGCGCGCGTCGTCAGCGAGCCTATATCGTGGGTGAAATCGCGCGCGGCGGAGGCGGCGTCAAGTTCGCCTGAGAAGCTCCATGGCAGCGCGCCCCATCCTGCGGCTCGGCGTTCTGATTTCCGGCCGCGGCACGAATCTTCAATCGATTATCGATGCGATCGAGCGCGGCGAGCTGAATGCGATTATCGCGCTGGTGATCTCGAATCGCGCCGACGCACCGGGTTTGGCGCGCGCGCAGAAGAGCGGAATTCCGACCCGCGTCATCGACCATCGCCGTTTCGGCTCGCGCGCGGAGTTCGATGGCGCGCTGGTCGAGGCGCTTAACGCCGCGCGCGTGGAGTTGGTGGTCTGTGCCGGTTTCATGCGTCTCCTATCACCGGTCATCCTGAACGCCTTTCCAAACCGGATCATGAATATCCACCCTTCCCTGCTACCCGCCTTTCCCGGCCTCAACGCGCAAAAAGCAGCTCTGGAGCATGGTGCGCGAATCACCGGATGCAGCGTGTTTTTCGTCACGCCCGGCGTCGACGACGGGCCGATCATCGTGCAGGCGGCAGTACCCGTGATGCCGGACGACGATGAACATTCACTGAGCGATCGCATCCTCGCGCAGGAGCATCGCATTTACCCGCTGGCGATCCGCCTTTTCCAGGAGGGTCGGCTCGAGATCGCAGGCCGGAAGGTCATCATTCGCGATGCACCCGCTCCGGATGAGAACGAGGCCCTCTTAAATCCGCCGCGAACCGCACTGGACATCCCGCGTAGCGGACGTAACAATTAATTTTGAGCGAGATGACCATTGGCGAAAGTTGAGATCTATACTACTAAGTATTGTCCCTATTGCATCCGCGCCAAAGCGCTGCTCCGCGACAAGGGCATTTCATTCGAAGAGATCGATGTCGACGGCGATCCCGACCTTAGGGCTGCGATGGTAGAGCGGGCTGGGGGTCGTCGGACCGTGCCTGAAATTTTCATCAACGGACGCATTATCGGCGGCTACAACGAACTGTCCGCACTCGAAGCGGCGGGGCGTCTCGATGCGCTACTTTCGGAACCTGAGTGATTTGCTGTGACTGACGATTACGATGCCGAGCACTTTCCGGGCAATTTCTATCCGGGGATGATCAGTTTCATCGATCATGCGCGCGGCTACGGCCGCGTCCGGTCAAACAGCGGCCGCGAGATCCTGTTTCAGTTTCCGTTCGTAGCCGTAGTCGGCGCGCCGCTTGGTGGCCGGATGCCCGGGATAGACCTGCTTCACGAGGGCGACGCGGTGGGCTACGACGTCGGATGGACCTCCAAAGGTTTGCGGGTGACCCTCATCAAACCCGCGCGGAGCGCAGGCGAGCCCTGAAGCGCGGTTCGGTCAGCACGCGGCCGACCGCCTGATGCCACCCATCGAGCAACTCCGCGCGCATCCCGTTGTCCATCCCAGGCGCGAAGACTCGATCGGTCCTGCGCATCGCCCGAAGATCCTTTGGTTTCCACACACCCGTCGCCACTCCGGCGAGCATCGCGGCGCCCAGAGCGGTCGCTTCCGTGTTGCTCGGCCGCCGGAGACGCCGGCCGAGCAGATCGGCCTGGAACTGCATAAGATAATCGTTGGCCGCCGCTCCACCGTCGACGCGCAGCTCTTTAACCGGCGCGCCCATGTCGCGTTCCATCGCAGTAACGACGTCCGCCACCTGGTAAGCGATGCTGTCGAGGGCGGCGCGGACAATGTCGGCGCGGGTCGTGCCGCGGGTGATTCCCACGATCGCACCCCGCGCTTCGCTGTCCCAATACGGCGCGCCCAGACCGACGAAAGCCGGCACCATGTACGGATGCGATCGTGCCGGACTCTGATGCGCCAGCGCGAGGCTTTCCGCCGATCGGCGAATCAAGCCCAGCTCATCGCGCAACCATTGAATTGCGGCCCCGGCGATGAAGACCGACCCTTCAAGGGCATACGACGGATGTCCATCGGCATCGAGCGCCACAGTCGCCACCAGCCGATGACGTGATCGCGCGCGGCGCTTGCCGGTATGAACCAGCAGGAAGGCTCCGGTGCCGTAGGTCGCCTTGGCCTCGCCGGCGTGCACCGCGCCCTGTCCGTACATAGCAGCCTGTTGATCGCCGATCACAGCTCCGATCGGAATCGCGTGTGCGGCGAGCGTTCCGGACGCGGTCTCCGCGATCGGTCCGCGTGACTCGACCAGCTCGGGAAGAAGCTGCTCGCTCACGCCATACATCTTCAACATCGCGGCGTCCCAGATCATTTTGTCGATATTAAACAACATCGTGCGCGAGGCATTGGTGAAATCCATGACAAATTTTGCGCCGCGCGACAGACGGAAAATCAGCCAGCTATCGATGGTGCCGAAACATAGTTCGCCGCGCATCGCGCGCTTGCGCAGCTCCGGGCGCTCGGTCAGCAGCCACTTGAGCTTGGTCGCTGAAAAATAAGGATCGACCAGCAGCCCTGTGCGTCGGACGATCTCGGCTTCATGGCGCGCAAAGCGGCGACAAACTTCCGTGCTGCGCCGGCATTGCCATACGATCGCCGGATAGACCGGCCGTCCACTGTTCCGCTCCCACAGAACAAAGGTCTCGCGCTGATTCGCTATTCCCAGCGTTGAGATCGAGCGCGTGCTGACCCGCGCACGACGCATCGCGGCTTTCCCTGCTTCGAGTACCGACTGGTAAAGTTCTTCAGGGTCTTGTTCGACCCATCCCGGATTCGGATAGCTCTGGGCGATTTGGCGATACGCGCGCCCGAGAACCTCGCCTTCGGCGCCGATCACCATCGCCGTCGTGCCGGTGGTACCTTGGTCGATTGCGAGGATGCTTTGCGCCATATTGAAGTTCGGGTCCTAAGATCTTTCCACACCGGCCCCGGGTCGAAAATCACCGCCCACCTTAGGCAGGCGGAAAACCCCCCGGCAACCAAAAATTCAAAGATATGCGAGCTTGCCTAAGCAAATCGGCGGGGCCATGATAGGCAGCGTCTTGGGGCTCGATGCGAGGCGCCGACGCCTATGAGCGATCTGCTGGAAAATAAAGAGCAGCTGGTCCACTACTTCGAAAGCGGCGCGAAGCCGCGATCGGAATGGCGAGTCGGCAATGAATACGAGAAGATTGCCGTCTCCGCGCGTGATGGCCGAGCGCTGCCGTTTTCGGGTCCGGGCGGCGTCGAGGAGATCATGCGCCGTCTCGTCGATCGCTATGGCTACGAGCCCGAGGACGAGGAAGGACGAATTCTCGCGCTTCGTGGTGAGCGCGCCACCATCACCGTCGAACCGGGCGGCCAGATTGAGCTCTCCGGCGAACAATGCGAGACCATCCATTGCGCGAACCGCGAGTTCAACCGACATATCGAAGAGCTGCTGAACGTCGCCGATGAGCTCGGCGTCGTTCTGCTGGGACTCGGGATGCAGCCCATTAGCCGCATCGACGAGATCGAATTGTTGCCCAAGACGCGCTACCGGATCATGTATCCATACATGGCGCGCAAGGGCCGGCTTGGCCAGCGGATGATGAAGCAGACCGCGGGCGTGCAATCTAACCTCGACTACGGCGACGAGGCCGACGCGATGCGCAAGCTGCGCGTGAGCATGGGCATCGTCCCGCTGCTTTACGCGATTTTCGCCAATTCTCCTCTGAGTGACGGCGGGCTGAACGGCTACCAGAGCTTCCGCGGCCATATCTGGACCGATACCGATGGGGACCGCTGCGGAATCCCGAAATTTACACTGCGTGAAGACGCCAGCTTCCGCGACTACGTCGATTACGCGCTCGACGTCCCGATGTACTTCTTGATTCGCGGCCATAATTACATTGATCTGACGCGCCCGCCCGGCATCACGTTTCGGCAGTTCCTTGAACGCGGCTACAACGGCGTACGCGCCACCGTCGATGACTGGGCCAACCATCTGACGACCATCTTTACCGAAGTGCGGCTCAAGAAATATATCGAGGTGCGCTCGGCGGATAGCCAGCCACCGGCGCTGATGCTTTCCCTGCCGGCCCTGCTGAAGGGCGTGCTCTATGAGCGCGACTGCCTCGATGGCGCGTGGGACATCGTCAAACGCTGGAGCTATCCGGAGCGGATCGCGTTGATTGATGCGGCGTGCAAGTTCGGACTTTCGGCGCGGGCCGGCAAGATCAGCTTCCGCGATCTTGCACTGGAGCTGTTGTTGATCGCGATCGACGGCCTCTCTCGCCAGCACGCGCTCAACGATCGCGGCGAGGATGAAACCATCTACCTGCTGCGGCTGCTCGACCAGGTGCGCAGCGGCTATAATCAGGCGAGCCTGATCATCGATCGTTGGAAAGGCCGCTGGAATTACGACGTGAATCGGCTGGTCGAAGAATGTTCGTATCAGGCGGAGGCCAGTCTGTAGATGGATTTACGCAATTCGGAACGCTACCTCATGGTTCTGAATGCGGTCTTGGTGGCAGCGATGGCCTACTTCGCCGCGCTGTGCGTCAATGAGATCATCATTGCCCGCCTTCATCCCGCTGCTCCGCCGACGCCCTTCACGCCGCCACGCATTGCGGCAGTCGAGACCACGCTCCCCCGTTCCGCTTACGATCGCATTGCCAAGCGTGACATCTTCAACCTCGCTCCGCCGCCGCAGGTGCAGGCGCCGCCCGCGCCGATGGCGCGCGATCTGCACATCAAGCTGCTCGGCACTTCGATCCTGAGTGTCGGCGAGCCGTTCGCGATTATCGAGGATACGCGCACCGGACAGCAGCTTCTGTTCCGCGTCGGCCAGGAGATTCCAGACACCGGCCGGCTGGTGGAGGTCAAACGCAGCAGCGTGATTATCGATCAGGGCGGCGGCAACCGCGTAACCGTCTCAATGGAGTCGACGGAGTTGACGCCCAGTCCGAGCGGGACGAACCCGATGATGCGGCTGCCCCGCTTCCGCGGCGGCCGCGGCATCCGCCGCTATGGCAGCAATCATTACATGCTGCAGCGCGCGGTGGTCGACAAGAATCTCTCAAACCTGGCCTCGCTCTTAACCCAAATCCGCGCGGTGCCGAACATGGTCGGTGGACGCCCTGAAGGTTACGTGCTTTCCGAAATCCAGCCCGGCTCGATATTCCAGCAGATCGGCCTGCGTGACGGCGACGTCCTGATGAATATCAACGGTCAGGAAGTTCGCGATCCTGCGCAGGCGATGCAGCTCTTCACGACGCTGCGCGACGCGCCCTCGCTCACTGTCCAGGTGATGCGAGAGGGCGCGCCGGTGCTGATGCATTACTCGATTCATTAATCTCCACTCGGGTCTTTTGATCAGCGGATGAACAACGCTGCGCCGCACGAGCCTTCGGCGACCGGGCCTGCCTCTGCCCCCACCGCCGGCATTTCGCACACGCTTTTTGGACGGCTGGCGCTCGCCGCGATCGGGATCGCGGCTCTCCTGCTCCTCATCAACGTCGCGCTCCACTTCGGTCAGATTCATCACGATCGTCTCGACTGGAACATCGACCAGCAGTTTCCGCCGGACAAGCCATTCATGCCGGGCGAGATCTATGCCGCCACGATGGCCGCGATAATGGATCACGAGCTGTACACCGGCTTCGGATGGCGCCCAAACGATTTTCCGCTCTGGGGAATGCACGTTATGGCCGACAATAACGCCAATCGCCAGCTCGGGATTATCATCGCGATGCGCGAGACGATGCGCGTATTCCGCGATCATCTAACCAAGGTTTCGTCCAACGAGTACGACGATAACCTGATGATCGCCGACACCGATTTCCGCAATGACGCCACGCGCTGGATTCTGCCGTCGGCCGAATCGCGCTATCGCGATGGCGTCCGGCATCTACGCGCCTACATCGCGGGCCTGCATCGCACCCCGCCGACATCGCGCGAACTGAACCAGCGCAATATCGAGCTGATCCGGCTCCTGCAGGCATGGATGGATTTGCTCGGCGATGCCCACGCTAATCTCTATCGCACGCGCAAGGACGACGGCAGCCCCGTGCGGCCCTGGGATGTCGACGACTACTTCTACCACGCCCAAGGCTATGCGCATGTGATGTACTACATGATGCAGGCGGTGAAGCGCGAATATCACCAGTCGCTGAACGTCAAACCCGTGCTCTCACAGCTATTCGATGAAACCATCGACCCGCTCGGCAAGGCCGCTACGATGAAGCCGCTAATCGTGATGAATGGGTCGCCCGACGGCATCTTCGCCAACCATCGCCGCAACCTCGACGCCTACGTCTCGGAGGCACGGCAGAAGATGTATTCGATTCGCGAAGAACTCGAGCGTTAATCAGCCGCCCAGCCACGGGCAGAGCAGCATCGCGCCACCCTGCAACACAAGCCGTAGCATCGCCGGGGCCCAGCGCCGCGGGACGCCGAAAATTTCCGCGAGCATCCCGGCTTCCCACGCCATTTCGGCGGGAATCAGCGCCACCTTCATCCCGAGAAACATCGACGGCGGAGGCATTTCCGTCAGGACGTGCGCCGCATCGGGCGCGATGCCGGCCTTCGCGCGCGCGATTTCGACCGCCCGGCCAAGTCCGCCGAGTTCATCAACGAGCCCGCGTTCTCGCGCCGCTCTTCCGCTCCAGACCCGACCACGTGCCAGCTCCTCCGCCTGCTCGGGCGCAAGTCGCCGTCCCTCAGCAACCTTGGCTGTAAAGTTTCCATAGAGTTCGCCGACCACCGCATTGAGCTGCGCGAGTTCCGCCTCCGACATCGCCCGCGTCGGAGAGAGCGCGTCGCTTACTGCGCGAGTCTTGGCGAAATCGACGTTGATGCCCATCGAAGCCATTAAGCCGCCCAGATTGAACTTGGTGTAAATGACGCCAATCGAGCCGGTGACCGTGCCTGGCTCGGCGACGATCGCATCTGCGCCCATCGCGACGTAGTAGCCGCCCGAGCCGGCTACGTCGCCCATCGAGACCACCACCGGCTTGCCGCGCTCACGCGCCTGCTTTACGGCGCGCCAGATAAGATCGGATCCCACGGCGGAGCCGCCGGGAGAATTGACCCGAAAGACAATCGCGCGAACGGCGGGATTGAGACCGGCATCGCGAATCGCCGCCGCCGTGGCTTCGCCGCTGATGAAGTCGCCGCTCGGCGGCGGTTCGCCCGCGATAATCGGTCCGACGCCGTACACCAGCGCAATCCGATGCGGACGGCGACCCCGGAAGCTGAATGCCACGTGACGCAGATAGCGCACCAACCCGACAATCGCGGTTTCGCCGCGCTGCGGTTCGAGCTCGGTGCGAACTTCTTCGATGTAACCCAGCCGATCGGCCAGGCGCGCGTCGCAAGCCGCTCGCGCGCTCAGAAAGCCGGCGCCCGCCAGTTCACGAGCCCGCGCCGTTTCGATGGCGCGATCCGCCGCGATAGTGTCCACTAGGATCTGCTCCCAGTCGGATACGATCGCTTCCAAGCTTTCGCGAAGCGGCGCCGACATCGAATTGCGCGTGAAGATCTCGGCCGCGCCCTTGTACTCCTTCCATTGCAGCGCCTGGGTCTCGATGTGGAGCTTGTCGAGCCCGCGCTTGACGAAGATGCTTCCGGCCATCGCGCCGAGCATGATCAGCGGCGTGTCGGGGTTGACCACGATTTGCGATGCGCCGCACGCAACCAGATACTCCCGTGCATTGACATGATCGGCCGCCATCACCGCGACGACGCGCTTGCCGGCCCGCTTCACGGCGGCAATCAGATCATGCAGCTCCTGCGCGGTGGCGAATCCGACCTGCAAACCGCCCAACTCCACGATAAGCGCGCGCAGTTTAGGATCGCGCGCCGCCGCTCCAAGAGCGGCGCGAAGATCATCGAGCGTCGGGAACCAATGGCTTCGGAAGCGCTGGAGCAGCGAGCGCGGGGCGCGCTCGCGGAGCGCGCCTTCGAGCCGGATCTCGAGTGTCGCCTCGCGCGGGATCCGCGCAGGCATTACGACCAAGCCGACAAACGCCGCGGCCATCGTCGCCGCAACGACAATCAAAGCTGTACTGAGCTCCGGCATCCCGTGCCGGAACGCAAAGATGCCGCCTACAATCAGCCCGGCCAACGCCATCGCGATTCGCATCGAGCGTCCCGGAATCAACCTGTTTAATGCTTCGAACTTCATCATCATCACGCCTGAGTTTATTATATCGATGCCGCTCTGGAACGCTTGCGAAATGCGAAGGCCGACCTTAATCCTCGTGCTGCTTGCGATAACTATCGGCGCATCCGCTTGCGCCTCGAAGAAACACGCAGCCGAGCAGGCCGCGGCGGCTGCCGCGAAGCCGCCGCGGCTCGCGCCAAAAGAGCATACCGCTACACTCGAAATCGCGACTGGCGCCAAAGTCATTGCACGCAAAGTTCTGCCGGACGGCTTCGCGCCCGTTCCGCCATTCGCCCCGATCTGGCTCCAGAATGGGGCTCAGATTGCAGTGGTCGGCGCCAAGGCGGGACGGGCTTTCGTAGTAAAGTTTGATGCCGCGACGCTCGGGAACCCCCAGATCATCGCGAGCGATTTCGGCCCCGGCGCACCGGGCGGCTCGATCGTCGATGTGGAGGCGAGCCCTGACGGTATGACGCTGGCAATCGCGGTCGCGGAGCCGGCTAACAATCAGCTTGAAATTGTGCTTCACGATGTGGTCGCGCAGGGAGACGGGAGCCGGATCGCTGCGTTTCCGGGCCAGTTCGATTCCGTCAGCATGAGCTGGCTTGACGGCCATACTATCGCGCTAGCCTTGCGCGCGAGCGGCGCTCAGCCGGCGCCAGCTCCCGGCGCGCAGCCCGTGGCGCAGAGCTCCGCCAACGACGGCCTGTTCATGATCGAGACGGCCGGGCTCGGGGCCGTCAAGCAGATGAAGCTCAAATGTCCGCTGTCGCATTTGACCTGGAGCCGCGACGGCCGCTTCGCGATCGGCGGCGGCGACCCGGGCACGCCGCCGGTTTTAGTCGACCGCGCCAGGGATTTCTGCGCCGTGCTGCGGAGCAAAGAACCGATCACGGTTCTAGCGTGGTCACCGCACAATGATGGGTTTCTTTATTCGATGCCGGCGGCCAACACGGTCGCGACCTTTCGTTACGACCTCGCGACCGGCAAGAGCGCTCTCATCGCCATCTCATCCAGCGCCGCGGCATTCATGGCCAGCGGGCAGGTTTTCGCCCTCGGCAACCAGGATTTGACCTGGCGGCGCGTCGCCGAAGCTCCTAATGCGCCGGTGCTTTCCGAGTTCGCGACCTTCACGCCCGAAGCCGGCGAGGTGCGGATCGTTCCGCTCGGCATCCGCACGATTCCCGCGATGCTCGCGGAAAGCCGGATGGTCTACACGACCACGACGGATTCCGCCGCAGTCGACGTCATCTCGCCCGGCCGTCCCGACCCCTTGCGCGAGGTCATCGCTTACTTGCTTCCGCCAAGTACGGCTTTCCTGATGGCCAGCGGACCCGCGCGAGGCAGCGTCCTCATGAGCTGGTCGCCTGACGGCAAGAATCTCGCGATGCTCGATGGCGACCAGAAGAGCAGCGTGCTCACTATTTTCTCGCCGGCGGCCGAGCTGATGGCGCCGCCTCCACCTCCTGAAGCGGCCCAACCGGCGACCTCGGCCGAGCCCGGTCCTAAACGTCTGTCGCCACCCCCGCCGCGCCACGATACGCCGTAGAGGGAATTTTGCGCCTGATTAGCCGGCCGGCTGCCGACGGCTCCAGTAGTTAAAGGCGATCCGGAACGCACGGGCTGCGCGTTCGAAGCTCTCGAAGACGACGAGACCCCGCTCGCGTGCCAGCGACTTCGCGCGCGCGACGATCGCCTCAATATGTGCGGGGTGCAGAATCACCGCGAACGGCCGTACCGAACGCCGGTTAAAGGCCGCTAGCTTGTCGAGCAGTCCGACCAGATCCTGCTCGCGTGATGCCCACGTCATGCCCCGAAGCCCGGTTGCGATTTCCAGCACCACAGCGTCGATCGCGGGGTCGCGCTCGAGGATATCGAGAATTTTTTCCAGGCTGTCGCCGCTGACTCCGGTGCCGATCGTGCCGCCGGCATCGAGGGGATTTCTATAACTCCCGCCGATGATGTTGAAGAACGATCGAAGTTCTTCGTATGAGGCTGCCGAGAGCGCCGGGATTTCGAGGCCGGCGCCGGCGAAGGTATCGGTGATCACCACTGATTGCCCGCCGGTCATCGCGACCAAGCCCATCCCGCGACCCTTCACCGGTCGTCCGCGTGCGAACAACTCGACGCTATCGAGCATCTCGTCCATGCTCGCGACGCCGACCGCCCCGCTCTGCCGCACGACGGCGTCCCAGACCGCACCGGGCGTCTGGAGCGATGCGGTATGCGATCGCGTGGCGCGTGCTCCCGCCTCGGTCACACCGCCTTTCCAAACGACCACCGGATGTCGCGTCGCGGCGCGTTTCAGGCTGTCGAAAAACCGGCGGCCATCGCGCATCCCCTCGATGTACATCCCGATCACCCGCGTCGCCGGGTCAGCGGTCATTAAATCGAGATAGTCTGCGGCCTCGAGCACGGTGGCGTTGCCGATCGACGCGGCCTTGTTAATCGCGATCGCGCGCGCCTGCGCCTGTGCGCAGAAATTCACCGCGTGGGTTCCGCTCTGCGAGATGAAACAAACATCGCCGATGTCGGTCACCTTCAGACCGGGAAAGTTGAGCAGGCCCGCCGCAGGATTGCAGAGCCCCATACAATTGGGGCCAACCACCGCAATTTCTGAGTCGAGCGCTAGGCGGCGAATTTCATCTTCGAGCCGCGCGCCCAGTTCCTCTCCGGTCTCGCTGAAACCGGCGGTGAAGAAACTGATCGCGCCGACTCCGGCCGCGATACAATCGCGCAGGATGCGCGGCGCGACCTGCCGCGGCACGGCGCTGATCGCTAGATCGATGGGTCCGGGAATCTCGGCAAGACTCGCGCGATTCTCGACTCCGAGCCGCTCGATCTCAGCCACTTCGGCCGGATCGATTTGAATCGAGTACAGCTTCCCACGCAGGCCAGTCAGCGAGCGCAGCCACAGGAAGGAATTCGCCCGCTTGTCGCCAATCACGGCGACCGTCCGCGGATTAAAGGCGCGCTTCAGATTTTCGATTCGGCGGTCTCGACGGCTATCAACAAGCGACGGTCCCGAAGGCTCCGCCGTCTTCGGAGCGAGAACCACGCGCGCATCGACGACGACCAGCCCCTTTTCGTAGAGGATCACCGGATTCAGATCGAGTTCGCGAATCGCCGGATGGGCGGCAGCCAGACGCGTTACGGACACGAGCAGCTCCGCGAGCGCGCCAAGGTCCGACGGCGCACATCCACGCACACCGCGCAGGATTGCCGCACCGGCGAGCGTATCGATCATTTCGCGCGCTTCGTCACCATCGATTGGCGCGAGCCGTGTCACCGAATCGCGCAGCACTTCAACGAAAATGCCGCCCATCGCGAGCGTAATTAGCAGCCCAAAGCGCGGGTCCCGTGCACATCCGACCATCATCTCGATTCCGGCAGGCGCCATCGCCTGGACTGTCACGCCTTCGAATGGCGCCCCCGGCGCTCGCACCGCGAGATTATTTCTGATGCTGGCGAACGCGTCTTTCACCTGCGCTTCCGAGCCCAGATTGAGCGCCACACCCCCGACGTCTGACTTGTGACTGATACCCGGCGAGAAGACCTTCAGCACGATGGGGAAACCGAGGTGTGCGGCTATTTTCGCGGCTTCCTCAGCGTCGCGCGCCGGCTCGGCCTCGACGACGCTCACCCCAGCAGTCGCCACCAGCCTCTTGGACTCGATTTCGTCCAGCTCGGTCGCGCCTGCCGCGAGAGCCGCGGAGATCATCCGTTGTGCTGCGATGTCATCCACCGCGAACGCGTATAGCAGAGCCGTCGGGCGATTTGAAATCGATCAGGCTGTTCGCTCCGAGATCGACAGCATCATAAGCATCATCGCGAGCCGAGACGCCGCATGGATGCCGCGTGCACGCGGCCCGAGGTTGCGTGGAACGAGTGACGATGCTGCTAATCTGTCAAGACGGGTTTGGTGCTGCCGAAATTCTGGCAGGTGCCCCCTGGGATGTTCCCCGATGAGACCGCCTTGATGAACACTACCCGGAGGTTGTTCTGGTTATCGGTGCCCAAGAGCCAGACCTCCGCAAAGCCGGTGATGGGAGCGAGCTGGCTGCTCCCGTTCACACCCGTATAGTCAACCATTGGAAGCTCGGCGACGCACGGGTCCGCGGGATTGGGGTTTTGCCAGGAATCGCCCAGCGCCATCGAACTTGAATCTTGGAGCCGCTCATTCACGCCAGCCTCAATCTTGGTTACCGAGCCCTGACCCGGCTGCATCGTTACGCATCCTGGGCCGCCATTACTACATCCACCCGAATTGACAGTAAGAATCTCGTTTGGGTCGGCCGGATTCGGCGAAGTCCATCCGTAGTGCGTAACGTTTTCCATGTCGGATACGCCGCTCATCCCAGGTAAAGACAGCGGTCCCCAGTCACCTGGACCTACCTGATTTTGCGCCAGCGTGATGACCTGCCCGGGTTTGTAACAATCATTCGTGGTGCAATCGACTCCGATGGGTAGAAAATGGCTCCCGCCAGCCGCCTCACACGATGTCGCGATCGTCGCCTTTCCGATCGCCTGAACAGTTGCCGAGGTAAGGCCCATCGCTCTGCCAAAGCTATAAGGGACCGAGCGTGTAAGCGTAACCTGGACCCATTGCGGAGTTGTTGACCCGTCGACGGTTACGGCGATGTTGTCGGCTCGACTGTTACCAACGCCGTTCATTTTTGCGTAGTTGTTGGCGACTGAGATCGCCGTTTCCGGACTCCCGGGCAGATAGACCGCGCCGGCGAGCGCTGCGGCGTCGGCGGCTTTCTGCAAAATCGACCAGTTGTAGTAGAGCACGGCGAAATCCGTACCCAGCATCACAGCGCCGAGAAGCACCGGCAAAACTACGCCGAGAAGAACCATTATCTGGCCTTTACTTCTGCGTGGCGCTCGCTTCATAACGTTTGCCGCCGGGGGTGACCGAGGCAACATTACGCAATAAAGTTGCCAAGCAGATAAATGCCGACTTTACTTCCGAATTTTTATCGTATTATATCTTATTATCTCTTTATGTATCCAAATCGGGCATTTTCTTCAAAGTACCGATGGCAAATTTTTGACTCTGAAAATGACGCTATAATGACGAGGAAGGTCGAAAGTTTCTTCCTGAACGCCGCCCCCGATGGCTCATGCGCCGGATATGCGAATGGCCTCTTCGAGGCTGAGGCTGCCCTCGTAAAGGGCGCGGCCCACGACGACACCCACGACCCCGCGATCGAAAACGCGCCTGAGCCCCGCGATGTCGGCGAGCGTCGCCACGCCGCCCGATGCGATCACAGGCACGCCTGCATGCTCAGCGAATGCTCCGACTGATTCGGCGTTCACACCGGCCTGAGTGCCATCACGCGCGACGTCCGTATAGATAAGCGCCACGACTCCGGCTGCCTTGAAGCGTACGAGCGCATCGTCAATCGACAACCTGCTGGTCTCCAGCCATCCCTTAAGTGCCGGACGTCCGTCGCGGACGTCGAGCGAGCCGAGCACCCGACCCGGAAGCATCCGGCACGCCGCCTCCAGCAACGCCCGATCGATCAGCGCCGCCGAGCCGATCGAGATCCGATCGGCGCCGCTTTCGATCACCTGCCGGATTGAATCCATAGCGCGGAGTCCGCCGCTCGCCTCGATCGCGCATCGAACCGCACCGCGAATCCGCTTCAGCGCATCGAGATTGCGCGGCGCGCCAGCGACGGCCCCGTCGAGATCAACCACATGAATCACTTCGGCGCCCGCGCTTTCGAACGCGCGCGCGACGACTGCCGGATCGTCGCCGTAGACGGTGGCGCTCTCCATTGCGCCGCGCGTCAGGCGGACAACTTTGCCGCCCTTCAGATCGATCGCGGGAATAACGGTGAAGCGCTTGAACAAATGTCAGGTGAGAGTGCCCTTGGTCGAGAGCACTCCGCTGAGCCGCGGCTCGATGGTGGTCGCAGCGTCCATCGCGCGCGCCAGCGCTTTGAACGCCGCTTCGATTACATGATGCGGGTTGCGGCCGGCCCGTAAATTCAGATGCAGGTTCATCCCGACTTCGTCACTCAGTGCCTTCATGAAATCGTGCACCAGCTCGGTCTGAAAGCTGCCGACCCGCTCCTGCTTGATCACGATGTTATACGCTAGGTAGACACGGCCGCTGATATCGACCACCGCCTCGCACAGCGCTTCATCAAGCGGCACGATCGAGCTGCCGAAGCGGCGGATGCCGGAGCGATCGCCGAGCGCCTGGCGAAAGGCGCGCCCCAGGACGATGCCGACATCCTCAACCGTATGATGCTCATCGATATGCAGATCACCCTGCGCAGCGATTTTCAGATCGAAAAAGCCATGGCGCGCGAAGCTCTCCAGCATGTGATCGAGAAATGGCACGCCGGTTGAGATTTCAGATCGCCCTGCGCCATCGAGCGCGAGTTCGATAGCGACCTGGGTCTCGCGCGTGCGCCGCTCGATCCTGGCGTGCCGTGGCGGCTGTTCGCTTGCGACCCCGTTGACCCGGACGCGCATCGCGCGTCCGTTCGCCTTTCGATTATCGCGTGTGTCGCTCATCTTCATCGGGCCCGCCGCCTTCCTGCCGCGCGCATCTCGATCGCGCGCGCATGCCCCTCAAAACCTTCCATCCGGGCGAGCCGCGCGACCGCCGGACCGAGTTTTGCGAGCGCCGCGGCCGAGCCCTCGATTATACTGGTTCGTTTGAGGAAGTCGTATGCCCCTAGCGGCGAGGCGAAGCGCGCCGATCCGCCGGTTGGAAGCACGTGATTCGGACCCGCAAGATAATCGCCGAGCGGCGCCGGGCTCATCGCGCCGAGAAACACAGCACCCGCCGCTTCAACCTGTCCAAGCCATCGGCGTGGATTTTCCACCTCGAGCTCCAGATGCTCGGGCGCGATCCGGTTTGCGACCTGAAAGGCTTCGGTTAAATCCCTGACCACCACGATCGCGCTGCGGCCCCGGAGCACGCGACGGACTGCCGCCGCCCGCGGCAAATCCGTGAGGGCCGCATCGAGAGCGATCGCGACTTTTTCGGCCAGCACCCGCGACGGCGTCAGCAGGATTGCCGATTCGTCGCCGGAGCCATGCTCGGCCTGCGCGATGAGGTCGGCGGCTATCCAAGCCGGATTCGCCGCGCGATCCGCGATGACCAGCACCTCGCTCGGCCCCGCCATCTTGTCGATATCGACGGTACCGTAGACCATCCGCTTCGCCGCCTGCACCCAGGCGTTACCCGGCCCGACGATCTTGTCGACCGCCCGAATGCTCTCCGTGCCGAAGGCTAACCCGGCCACTGCCTGCGCGCCGCCGACGCGATAGAACTCATCAACGCCGGCGATTGCCGCCGCCGCCATCACCGCGGGATTGTCGCCGTCACGCGATGGCGGCGAGACCATCACGATCTCCTTCACACCCGCCACGCGCGCCGGAATCGCGTTCATCAGGAGCGACGATGGGTACGCGCCCTTCCCACCCGGCACGTAGATACCAACGCGATGAAGAGGCCGCACTGTCTGTCCGAGCGTCATCCCGATCCGATCGCGATAGCGAAACGAATGCTCGAGCGTGCGGCGATGAAACTCCGCGATCCGCCGCGCCGCAAGCTCCAACGCGCGACGGTCCGCAGACGGAATTCGCTGACGCGCCGCCTCGAGCTCCCCGGGTGCAACCCGAAGCCGGCCGCGGGTCAGTTTGACGCCGTCGAAGCGCGCGGTGAGCGATATCAATGCGCGGTCGCCGCGGCGCCGGACCTGCTTGATAATGGCCGCTACGTCGCGATCGATCCGCTCGCCTCCCGCCGCAGGCCGCAGAATTGATTCCAGAAAGCGGCGAAACGCCGGCGAGCCGCTCTCGATGATGCGCGCCATCATGCCGCTGCTGCGCCGCCCCCGCTGCGCTCGATCCGCGCCCCGAGCTTGCGAAGCTTCTCGTCGAGCGACTCATAGCCCCGATCGAGATGATAGATGCGGTCGAGTTCAGTAGTGTTCTCAGCCACCAGGCCGGCCAGGATCAGCCCCATGCTGGCGCGCAGATCGGTTGCCATGACAGGCGCTCCCGACAAGCGCGCCGGCCCGCGCACGATCGCGGTCGGGCCCTTCATCACAATGTCCGCACCCATTCGCACCAGTTCGAGCGCGTGCATAAAGCGGTTCTCGAAAATCGTTTCCGTAATGACCGAGGTGCCTTCGGCTTGCGTTAGAAGCGCCGTCATCTGCGCCTGCAGATCGGTCGGAAAACCCGGATACGGAAGCGTGCGCAACTCGACCGGCCGGAGCGGGCCGTTCCGATGCACGCGAAGTCCTTCGCCGGCCGGCTCGACGACGATCCCCGCCTCGCGCAACTTGGTCGTGACGGCGTCGAGATGCCCGGCCGGCGCGTTGCTCACCGTCACGTCGCCGCCGGTGATCGCGGCAGCGATCATGAACGAGCCGGCCTCGATGCGATCGGGAATCACGCAATGCTCGACACCATGGAGGCGCTCGACGCCCTCGATATGGATGACGTGAGTGCCGGCCCCGCTTACCCGCGCACCCATCGCATTAAGCATCCTGGCCAGATCCTGAATTTCCGGTTCGCGCGCCGCATTCTCGATCACCGTCGCGCCGCGCGCCCGGACCGCGGCCATCATGATGTTCTCGGTTGCGCCGACGGAGGGATTGTCGAGCCACAGACGCGCCCCGACCAGCCGCTCGGCATGCGCCTCGACATAGCCATGGCGAAGCTGGACGCGCGCGCCGAGCGCCCGAATGCCTGAGATATGAAGGTTCACGGGACGCGCGCCGATCGCGCATCCGCCGGGCGTCGAAACGCGCGCCCGTCCAAGGCGCGCTATCAGCGGACCCAGGACAAAGAACGACGCGCGCATCGTTTTGACGAGTTCGTACGGCGCCTCGTGCGAGCGCATCGTCGCCGCGTGAAGCTCGATTTCGTGCGGTCCGATCCAACGGCTTTCGACGCCCAAACGCTCCAGCAGTTCGAGCGTCGTGCGGATGTCGCGCAAGCGCGGAACATTGCGTAAGATTACCGGTTCATCGGTCAGGATCGAGGCCATCAGACACGGCAGCGAGGCATTCTTGCTGCCCGAAACCGCGACCTCGCCCCTCAAGGCCACGCCCCCCTGTATCACCATCTTTTGCATACCTTTTCGATACCGTCCTGACAGGGGTAAGTGGAAACGCGCCGCCGCGCAAGAGCCGGCGCCACACGAACGAGCGGTTGTCTTTTCTCCGAGCCTGGAGCTATAGATTGGCTGCTTCGAGCAGCTTTATTGTCGAAGCGGGGAGGAGCCGCGATGGGCGTGTTGGCCTGGATAGTGGTGGGGCTGATCGCAGGGTTCATCGGCAGCCGCGTGGTCAACAAGCGCGGCGAGGGCTTCTTCCGCGACATGATCCTGGGAATACTCGGGGCGATCGTCGGGGGCGCGATGTTTACGCGGCTCGGCTACGAGGGCGTCACCGGCATCAATCTTTACAGCATTCTGGTGGCAATAGTCGGCGCGGTAGTCGTGCTCATGATTTATCACGCGCTCATGGGCACGCGGTCCATCTAGCCATCACGCGAATCGTCCCCGGACGACCCGCGAAATGCCGGCCAAGTCTCGTTCGATCGAGATCTCAACGGCGCCCGACTTCCGCAACATTTCAGCGACCGGCCCGGCCTGCCCTGCCCCAACCTCCACAATCAGATTGCCGCCCGGTTCGAGATGGTCCGGAACTGTAGCCGCTATCCGTCGATAGAATTCCAAGCCATCCGCACCCGCATAGAGCGCGACCTGCGGCTCAAAGCGGCTGATCTCGGGCGCGAGCACAGCCGTTTCTTTAACGTACGGTGGATTCGAGACGATCAGATCGAAACGCGCGCGGTTAACAGCGTCGAACAAATCGCCGCATTGGAAATCGACGCGGTCCGAAAGGCCGAGACGCTCGGCATTGAGACGTGCTACTTCGAGAGCGGCCGCCGAAACGTCGGTCGCCATGATCCGCGCGCGCGGCGTATTGGCGGCGATCGCAAGCGCGATGCATCCGGAGCCCGTGCCGAGATCAAGCACGTGAGCCTTCGGGTTTTTCGCGAGAACTGCGAGAGCCGCGTCGACGATCGCTTCGGTCTCAGGACGCGGAATCAGCACGGCGGGACTGACGATTAGATTGAGCGAGTAGAATTCGCGATAACCGACGATATATGGGAGCGGTTCGCGCAGCTCGCGCCGTGAGATGAATCGCCGGAAACGCTCGAGCGCTTCAGGAGCCGGCAAGCGCAACCCGGTAATGACTTCCGAGCGGCTCACACCGCACGCCGCGGCCATCAGGACTTCCGCATCGAGTCGCGCCGTCTCGATTCCGGCCGCGTCGAGCCTCTGCGCCGCTGACTCGAGCTGTATTGCGTTGCACATAGCGGAACGAGTCCCTCGACGTTGGGCTCACGCTGCGCCGAGGGCTTCGGCCTGCTCTCGAGCCGCGAGTGCGTCGATAATCGGATCGAGCGCGCCGTCGAGCACCTGGTCGAGCTGATGGAGGGTCAGGTTCACGCGATGGTCGGTCACCCGCGACTGAGGAAAGTTGTAGGTCCGGATGCGTTCGGAGCGATCGCCCGTACCGACCATCGAGCGACGCGTCGCAGCGATCTTCGCCTCCTGCTCGGCGCGCGCCTGGTCAAGCAATCGCGCGCGGAGAATCTTCAGCGCCCGCGCTTTGTTCTTGTGCTGCGATTTCTCATCGCGGCATACAATTACAATGCCGGTCGGGAGATGCGTGATGCGGACGGCGGAGTCGGTCGTGTTGACGCTTTGCCCGCCGGGACCCGAGGCGCGCATCACATCAATCCGGAGGTCCTTCTCCTCGTTGATGTTGACCTCGACCTCGTCGGCCTCGGGCATAACGGCGACCGTCACGGCCGAGGTGTGGATACGCCCGGAGGCTTCGGTTTCCGGCACGCGTTGCACGCGATGAACCCCGCCCTCGAACTTGAGGCGGCTGTACGCGCCGCGCCCGGTGATTTGGGCGACGGCTTCCTTCAATCCGCCGAGGCCCGTGGTGCTGAGGCTCAGCGGCTCGACCTTCCATCCGCGGCGCTCGGCATAGCGTGTGTACATCCTGAACAGCTCGCCGGCGAAGAGCGAAGCTTCCTCGCCGCCGGTGCCAGCCCGAATTTCAAGAATAACGTTGCGCTCGTCGTTCGGATCGCGAGGCGTCATCAGATCGCGCAGCCGCGCTTCGAGCGCGGCCTGCTGCTTTTCGAGGCCTGGAAGCTCGGCGCGGGCAAGATCGCGTAACTCGGGATCGCTTTCGACCAGTGCGCGATGGTCGGCAATTTCCTCCGCGAGCCGACGATAGGCGCGGATCGCGCCGACCATCTCCTCGAGCTGCGCGCGCTCGCGGGCAAGCTGGGCATACTCGCGGTTGTTGGCGATCACGGCGGGATCGGCGAGCTTGCGCTCGAGAACCTCGAACCGCTCCTCGATTCCTTTAAGTTTGTCGAGCATACCTCACGCTCGTCATGGTACGGCGGCCGGCTGATTCAATAAAAAAACGCGGCAGCGCCTAACTACGTTGCCGCATCATAAGGACCATTCCCCCGCCCACCCGGACGCGCAATGGCGCCGCGGGAGGCGGGAGTTGCAATGCTACTTCATGCCGTACTTGCGCTTGAAGCGCTCGACCCGGCCAGCCGAGTCGACCAGGCGTTGAGTGCCAGTGTAAAACGGATGGCATCGCGAGCACACTTCGACGTGCAGTTCTTTGAGCGTCGAGCGCGTCTCGAAAGTGTTGCCGCACGCGCAGGTCACGACGCATCGGCGATAGTTCGGATGGATTCCAGGTTTCATTGGTTGACCGCTTATTTTAGTTTATTCTACCAACCTATTCGGGTTCATTCAATTAAGCGCCTTCCGCCGCGCGCACTGTCCAGGTGCGTGGTTATCCTTCTCGGTGGTGCGGTGTCCGGCGCGCTCGGCGCTCCGGACACCGCACCACCGGCGGCCTACTGCGCACCCGCTGCGGTTTCCACGGTCTCGAAAGCGGCGCAGCCGCCCGCAGGTGGCTTCGCCCCACCCAAGGTGACGCTGTTCGCTCCGATGCTCGCGCTTGTACCGGCCGGCCCCAGCCGGGCTGCACGAGCAACCAGCCTCTTCGACCATCAGACCGGCTTCTACCGCCGATTCATCTTCCATCCCGAGTTTTCACTCCAACTGCAGAAGGTCACCGATCAGATGCCACCGCGGGGCGCTACTCTCCTGATGGCGCCAAGACTGTATTCCCGCGACGACATCGCATGGCAGCACGGTGTCGATGGCGCGCATAGCATCCACGTAATCGGCACGCCGGACGGTCCGCATTACCTCTTCGCCCTCGCGAAGGGACCGGCGGCTCAAATCGAGCCGAACCAGTTTCGCAGCGCCTTTACTTTGCGCCCGCTCGACAACTTTGACTCGACGCCTTGGCCGTTGAGTGTCATCGGGACGCTCGATGCGGACCTCCGTCTGGATGGCTACGACTCGCACAGCGTCGTGGATGTTCCGGCCGCGTTTCTCCGCGAGTGTTATGGCGACCTCCGCGAACCCTGGGACATTGCTCCGGGTGAATTTAACCATCATGATCGCGCGGCGCTTGATCGGCTTCGCATCCAGATGCCCACCCTATATGCACGGCTCCGGCCGTATCTTCATCTCAATAACTTACTCGACGAATTCGCATCATCTGACGGCGTGCCGCTGGTGCTCGTCGACCTCGATGCGCAGATTCATCCTGAAGCCTTCGCCCGCTTTCCTCATTTCGCCGCGTTCTATTCCCGGATCGCCCCGCGTGTCGATGTGCGTACTACCATCGACGATGGCGCCGGACATCGATGGGCGTACATCCGCTTCAATCGCGGGCGCCTTCGGCTCGTCTTCATGGACTTCGACGGGATGCTACGGCCCTTCGATGCCCATTTCCGGCCTGCCGGCTCGCCAGTTGCCCTCGACGCCCTAACCCGCGGCAGCTACCGCGTCACGATGCAACTTCATTACACGCGCTTCAAACTCACTTTCGGACTCGACGATCTCACCTTCATCACAGACTACACACGCGATCCCAACGGCGTCCGTTTCGTCACGCGAATGCCCGCGGCGCCGACGCTCGTCGCACCACCTGTCGTTCGGCAGGTTATCCGGATGCTCGCCGAACAGTTCATGTCAACGATGGCCGAGGGCGACGGCGGAATGAAGGCAACGTTCGATTGGCACTCATCCGGCGTCGATTCGACCGAGCTGACCGCGCGATGGCGTGCCGAACTCAGCTACTCCCCGATGCTGAAGGTGCTGGTGCGGGTCGCCGACGCCATCGCGGATGCGCACAACGCTGCGGTGCGCGACGACGAACGGCGCATGGGTGAGGAGCTATTCGACGCGTTCCTTGACGACTACAATAGCGCGAAGCCACGATTGCTCGCGCTCGATGACCGACCGGGCGGGCATTGACGGCTGGCAGGCACAGGCGATTCGGGATATGACTCATCGCTAAATCCGGCCCTCCGGCCGGCAACCCGATTTTTCGAGGGTGCTGTGAATACACCGAACGACTATACGCCGCGAACGGGGCTTTCGATCCCGATCATCACCGTGCTCGACCGCGAGGGCCGCGTGCTGGCCGACGAGCAGCGCGCGGCAATTCACTTCGCCGTCCAGCAGGGACGCGGCGCGGACATCATTTTCGCCGCCGGCACCAATGGCGAATGGAACCGGCTCGACAATCCACGCCGCCAGAGGGTTTTTGAGCTGGCGGTCGAGGAATGCCGCCGTATCACGGCCAGTGGGACGCCCGTTGAAGCCTGGCTTGGCATCACCGGCCATACTCGCGCCGAAACCTTGGAGAACCTGGAGCGAGCCATCGAACTCGGCGGCGACGCGCTCGTCGTCGCGCCGCTCTCGATTACCGATGTTTCGAATGTGTCAGAGTTCGTGACCCGCGATATGGGCGCAGTTTTCGAGCGCCACGCGCGCGCGCTCCCGGTCTTCCTCTATGAGAATGCGGATATCGCTGCGCCCGGCAAGCCGTTCCATCTCGATACCCGCGAGGTCTCCGAACTCAGCAGACTTGAGTACGTGCGCGGTATCAAGGTAACCGCCGAGCGCGAGCTGCTCGATTCGTTCATCGCCGCCGCGCCGTCGTTCAACAGCAGGCATCCATTCCCGATCTACGCCGGCAACGCTCATCTGATTTTCGACCTGTTCGCCCCGATGAGCGGGCTCCTCGGCCGTGTCCACGATCCGTCACACCGCCATCGCGAGTTGCCATTGCGCGGCATCGTATGTGGTCCGGCCAACATGTCCCCGCGCGAATGGAAACGCGCGTGGGAAGTGGCGGCCGCCGGCGAACGCGCTCTGATGGAGCGCTATCGCGATGTGCTGCAATGGTATGCCGACATCTGCTTCTTCCGGCGCGGCGCGGGCGAGGTCTCGTTATCGATCGCGTGCCTGAAGGCCGCGATGGCCGAGATGGGCGTGATCACCAGCGACGCGGTTGCGCGCGGCACGCCCGCTTTCGATCCCGACGAACGGCGCGAATTCGGGCGGCGCTTCGCCGCGCTGCGTGAGCGCGCCGCGGCGATCCTCGAGCCCGAATGGATCAGCGCGCCTCTCGAGCATCGATGGCGGGGAGCCGGGCAACATGGCTGATACCCGTCTCGACGTGGTCGGCTGCGGAAGCATGGTGGTCGACCTCTTTTATCGTACGCCGCGAATCGTCAGCGCCGATGAAAAGATCGTGCTCGATACGCATCGCGCGGGGGTTGGGATGGAACGCGCGGCGGTCGGCGGCGTGGTGTTGAACCATCTCGGCTGGGCTCGCATTTTGGGCCTCGAGGTGGGCATCTGCGGCAAGATGGGCGACGATCGTCACGGCGAGTTTCTGCGTGATGGGATGGATCGTCTCGGCATCCGGCATCATCTCACGCTCGACGGCGGTTCCAGCTCGTTCTCCACCGTGTTCGTCGACGGCACCGGCAATCGCGCAATCTACATGGTGCGCGGCGCCACCGCCGAGCTGAAACATCAGGAAATCGGACGCCGCCACGGCAGCTTCATCCGGCGCGCACACCTGGTTTCGACCGAAATTTCGCAGCTTCCGCTCCGCACCGTGATTGCGCTGCTGCAGTTTGCGCGGCGTCATTCGATTCCGACCGTGGTCGATGTTGATGTGCCGCCGTCTGACGCCTGCCCGGTGCTCGGCACTCGCGCCGAGCTCGATCGCGCCCTTGCGCTCGCGACCTATCTCAAGCCGGCGAAGTCGGCGGCCCGCGAACTCGCCGAATTCGAGCGCGATGCGCTCAAGATGGCCGACGTTATACGCGCGCGCTACGGGAGCCGCGCGGTGGTAATTACCGACGGCGAGCGCGGCTGTGCAATCGCGGCCCGCGACGCGAGCCTGCGCGTGCCCGCCTTCCGCGTCCGCCAGGTGGACACGACGGGAGCCGGCGACGCCTTCCTGGGTGCGATGCTCGCCGGGTTGCGATGGAAACTCGGATGGGCTCGCATCGGACGGCTTGGCAACGCGGCGGGCGCAGTCTGCGTCAGCCGCCTGGGCGCGTTTCCATCGGGCTTCGAGTTGCGCGGCGAGATCGTCAACCTCTACGGCGAGCGATTGCCCGTCGCGACCAGGCCGGGGCGACCGCGCTCGGCTGCGGCAGCCGCCGCGGTGCTCGATCCCGTGATCGAGGTGAAGCGTTTTTTTGATCGGTCGCTCTCGGAGCTCGGGCGGCTCAAGAATCGAATCGATCTGAAAGACATCTCACGGGCGGTCGCGATGATCCGCACGGCCGAGGCCAACCAGGGACGCGTCCACGTGACCGGCGTGGGCAAACCGGAGCATGTAGCGCGCTATGCGGCGAGTCTGTTTTGCTCGGTCGGAACGCCCGCAACCTTTCTCCATGCGACTGAGACTCTTCACGGCAGTCTCGGCCAGGTCGATCGCAACGACGTCGTGATCGCAATTTCCAACAGCGGCAACACCAGTGAGCTGCTCGCCACCGCGACCGCCATCAAGGAGCATGGCGCGCAGCTAATTGCCGTGACCGGCAACCGTGGCTCGGAGCTCGCGCAAATCGCCGATCTCGTCATCCATGCGCCGGTGAAGGAGGATGGCGGCGTGCTGGGGCTCGCGCCGCGCATCAGTGTGCTCGGCCAGGTTTACGTGTTGGCGGCGCTATCGGTCGCGCTTGAAGTCGGGCGCGGGCTGACGCTGGAGGAGTACAGCCGCTGGCATCGGGCCGGCGCGCTCGGCGAGGCGGCCCGCATCATGGCAGCCCATCAAACGCGCGCGCCGCGCAAACTCAAGGTGGTTCACACGGCGCGCACGCTCAGGCAGTAACCCGCCCGAGATTCGATCGAGCTCCGCTCAGCGCATTATCGAAGCCAGCGCCGACACGGTGTTGTATTTGTTGGCGATCGTGTAGTTTACGCCATTGTAGTTCTCGCACTGCGAATTGGCGCGGATATCATCACCGTTAGGGGCGGCCGACGTCACGCCGCTTACATGTCCGCTCTGATAGTCCCAAATCATCTCGATGAACCGTCCGGAGTCGGTCGTGTGGCCGACCAGCGGGATGTCAGCGGCAGGATGTCCGATCATCTGGAGCTTCCAATACTTGCCGTTCATATCGTAAAGGTCGCTCCAAAGATTGGCCCAAGTTTCGGAATCCACAAACATTATGCGATTGCCATAGCAATAACCGGCGCGCTGTGACTCAATCCGCTTGACGCTGATGACGTTGACCGGCCGCATCTCCCAATTCCCAATCGACGGCTCCGGCATCAGCGCGTCGTCATAATTGGCACGCTGGCCGGAGACCTTGGGGTCTACCTCAACGATGCTGGGAACCCAGCCGGTGCGCAGGAACTGAACGTCCCATCGCACAATGCCGCCGTTCCATCCGGTGTGGACGTCGTCCTGTGAAAAATCCGAACCCACCACTGGCGAGCAACGCGCCGCGCTGGAAAGCCGCAGGCTGCGCCGCAGCGCCGGAATGAAGACGAAAACGTCTTCGGACTTGGTCTCGTCGTCATAATAAAGAGTGAGCTGCGCCGTATAGCGGGCTTGCTCCGGCTCTTGGACCTGGAGGAATTCGCTGTAGTAGATGCCTTGCGCCTGCGGATCGGTTATCGGACGCGCCGGGTCACTGATGTGGCTGAACTCGCGATACGATTGACTGCCAACCGTCAGGTTTTCATTGCCCATCCGGTCGCGGCGATAGAGATGCCACCCCGGGGCGCATTCCTCCCATGGCAGTGGCCGATACCACGCGTTCACCAGCACCTTCCACCCTTTAAGTGGTTCACTAGGGTTCGGGAACGGCAGTCCCGCCACGTAACCACTGATCATGTGGCCGCCATCGGGAAGATCAACGACCTTCACGCCGCCGGCATATTTTTCCGTGTTCGCCTCGTAGGTCGGCCAGCGATAGTGGTGGGTCGGGCCGATGACCATCCTGTAGGTCGGTTCGAGCTTCCACGGGGCATCACCATTGAAGAGCATCTGCAGCCCCTGGGGCATGTACGCTTTGTATTGCTGCCAGTTCTGCATGTCGATCACGGTGCCGGGCTTAATCGCTTCCTCCTGGGCCGCAGCAAGCCCGCCCGTTAACAGCACCAACATCGCAACGCCAATTATGAATGATCTGCCGCCCATGATTCTGTCCCCTTGTCCTTCGTTGCCGGGTTTAACCCTTCGTTAACATAAGTTTTGCCCCAACAAAAGCGAAAATTGGCTTATGCGGAGATCAGGTTTCGAAGCAAAAGATTCATGTCGAACGATGAAGTTTTTAAAGAGCGCGATAATCAACCGAGGTCTGCTCCGGATAAGCAGAGTCATAACTCTGCGCGAACCATCGCGGCTCCGTCAACCATCGCTTTAAGTTTGCCGAATGCCACCTCCCGAGCCAGATATTTCATCCCACAGTCCGGCGCGATCACCAGCCGTTTGGGCTCGACGAATTCGAGCGCCGCGCGAATCCGCGTGGCGACGATTTCCGGGGTTTCGATGCTTTGATCCTTCAGGTCGAGCACGCCAAGCATCACGGTTTTGGTTCGGAGCTTCTTCAGCACCGAAAGATCGAGCTTCGGCTGCGCGGCCTCGATCGAAATCTGATTGGCGGCCGAATCCTCGAGCTCGGCGAGAAATTCATAGCTGTTGGGCTTGGGCCGTTTCACGACGTATGCGTACCCCATGCATAGATGGACCGCGACCGTGCCGGTCACGCCTTCGAGCGCGCGATTGAGCGCTTTCAGTCCGAACTGCCTTGCCTTGTCGTGCCGCGCTTCCATGTATGGCTCATCGATCTGGACGACATCTGCGCCGGCTGCGAACAGGTCCTTGATCTCGGCATTCACCGCCGCCGCGTAATCCATCGCCATCGCAGCTTCGTCCGGGTAGTAGCCGTTCTCCGCCTGCTGCGTCATCGTGAAAGGCCCTGGCAGCGTGATTTTGATCCGGCGATTGGTATGCTGCCGCAGGAAAGTCAGGTCGCGCACTTCGATTGGCCTGAGCCGACGAATCGGGCCCGAGACGAGCGGCACCGCATGCGGCTTGCCGGTACGATCGAGGTTGGTGCCGATCCGGTTGCGATCGACGCCGCTGAGCGCGTTGGCGAAGCGATTCGAGTAGCTCTCGCGGCGCATCTCGCCGTCCGAAATGATATCGACGCCGGCGCGTTCCATCTCGTGGATCGCGACGATCGTGGCATCGTCCTGCGCCTGCTCCAGGAGCGGCGGCGGAACACGCCAGAGCTCTTCCGCTCTGATTCGGAACGGCAGATTCGCCAGCAGTTTTTCGCGGTCGATCAGCCAGTCCGGCTGCGGATAGCTGCCAACCACGGTGGTCGGAAGCAGTTCGGCCTTGCTCATCGGATGCTCCTGCCTTCTAGATCACGCGGTCGCGCCTGAGGCGCTCGATTTCGTTGTCATCCAGTCCGAGAATGTCACCGTATACCCGGCGGTTGTCGTACCCGACGGGTACCGCACCACGAAAGATACGCCCGGGCGTGAGCGAGAAGCGCGGCACCACGCCGATCCCGCGGATGCGGCCCGCAGTGAGATCTTCCCATTCGACATGAACGCCGCGTGCGCGGTATTGCGGATGCTCCGCCATGCCGCGCGCATCGAGCACCGGCGCGCACGCGACTTTCATTTCATTGAGACGCCGCACCGCCTCGCTGATCTCGAAGCCGGCGATCCATTCGCGAAGCCGCCGATCGAATTCAAGGCCGTCGGCAGAATCGACCGCGGTGCGCGCACGCTGCCATCGCTCGTCATCCGGATCCAGGCCGACCGCGTGCAGCAGGTTGTCAAATGGCTCGCCGGCAAGCGCCGCAACCGCGATCCATCCATCCCGGCATCGGAAGGTGTCGCCGGGTTGGAAGTCGCGCGCCTTGTTGCCGCTGCGATGGCGCACCATGCCGAGTTCGAAATATTCGACCATCGTGCCACCTAGCAGTCGATGAAGCGCCTCGTACTGCGCCAGATCGATCGCCTGTCCCCGCCCGGTCGCGCGCGCATAGGTGAGACCGGCAAGCGACGACCAGAGCGCGAACAGCGCGGCGATGTAATCGCCGAGCCACGGCGCGGCGCGCGTCGGGGGATTGGGATCGGGAAAGCCGGTCTGATCCATGATGCCGCCGAGGGCCTGCCCGATGTAGTCATATGACGGACGGCTGCGGAACTCCGGCGCGCCATCCTGGCCGAAGCCCGATATGTGCGTGATGACGAGACGCGGGTTGACGCCGAGCACGGTGCGATCATCAAGGCCCCACTTGTCCCACGTGCACGCCTTTGAGTTTTCCATCCAGATTTCAACCCGCGCTGCGAGCTCGAGGAAGATTTCACGGCCGCGCGGCGTGGTCGGATCGAGCGTGACACAGAACATATTGCGCCGCTCCTGCGCCCAGGTCGTGCTGACCGGCGCCAGGCCGGGGCGCGGCGGTAGCATCGGACCGAATTCGCGCCATGCCCGATCGCCGGTGCCGACGCGCTCGACCTGGATGACCTCCGCGCCCATCTCGGCGGCCAGTTCCGCCGCGAACGGCTCCGCGATTAGCGTGCCGGTTGAGAGAATCCTTACGCCCTGCAACGGTCCGAACGGTTCGGGAATCAGTGCGTTACCAGCCATCGATCTATGAGCCCGTCCGGCGCAAATGATGCACTTTTTGGGCGCGATTCGCCAACTCGCACGCGCCGTGGCGGCTGGCTATGTTAGAATGTCGTCGCAGGGCCGCAGCGAGCGGCCACCCGAGAGGGACCGTCTGAATGAGTGGATCGATCGATCGGCGTCATCTGTTTTTCATGGCGATCGCGGGCTTGGCCGGTGGCGCCATCGGCTGGATTCCGGTCGAGCTCGCCGCGAGCGGTCACTCCTTAACCCAGGTCCAATCGAGCTGGAGTCAGTTCGCCGGGCTCGTCTCGATGGCCTTGATGTGGGCGCTGATCGGCGGCCTGATTCTCGCCGCCGAGTCGCACGAACTCGCGATCACGCCCCGCACCTCGCGCAACTTTCTTCGCGGGTTCATCATCTGCTTTGTGATCGGACTGCCCGCGGTCTACTACGCCAATGTAATTTTCACCGCGATCCTGGTGGCAGGCGGATGGGGTGTCGGTCACACCGGGGCCTTCGCCTGGCTGGTGATGGCGCGCACGATCGGATGGGCGCTTACCGGGCTGACGCTCGGCATTGCGGTCGGACTGTCGAGCTTTTCGATTCGCAAAACGATCCAGGGCGCGATCGGCGGATGGGTCGGCGGCTTTTTAGGCGGATTTCTGTTCGATTTCATCAATCTCGGCGGCGGCGGTGGCACAACTTCACGCTTGATCGGGCTTTCTCTGCTCGGTCTCGCGATCGGACTTGCGATCGGACTCGTGCAGGAGCTGACCAAGGATGCATGGCTGGTTGTCGAAGCAGGTCGTCTCTCCGGCCGACAGTTTCGTCTCGAACGGCAGACCGTGACGCTTGGGCGCGCCGAGGAAAACACCGTCGGATTGTTCGGCGATCCGCGCGTACAGGCGCGCCATGCGATCATCACGCGGCGCGGCGACGGATGGGAGATCAAGAACCTCGCGGTGCAGGCCGGCACGACCGTCAACGGCCACCTCATCGAGACCTCGCCGCTGGCCGACGGCGATCAGATCGGAATTGGCGACTACGTGTTGCGCTTTCATGTGCGCCAGGGGGCGGCCGCGCGCGTCGGACGTCCTGATAGCCCCGCGTTCATCCACAGTCCGCGTCCGGAGACCGCGGTCTCTTCCGGGCTGCCACAGCCGCATCTTATCGATAGCAGCGGAAAGCGGTATGCGCTCCGCAGCGACGCCCCGACACGGCTCGGACGCGCGCTCGACAACGACATCGTCGTGAGTCATCCCTCGGTATCGCGCCATCACGCCGAAATCGCGGCCTCTGACGGCAGCTACGTTTTGCGCGACATGCAGAGTCAGAACGGGACCTTTCTCGATGGCCGCCCGGTGACGGAGGCGCGCATCAACGATGGCGACACGATCGCTCTTGGCGATGCGCCGTTTACGTTCCATGCCTGAGGAGGCGATCACGCCGGCACGCTTCTGCTCGCATTGCGGACGGCCGGTGGTCGTCGCGAAAGCGCGGTTCTGCAAAGAATGCGGCGCGCCGCTGGCCGGTAGCCCAATCCTGATGCGCGATCTCTCATGGCAGCCCGCGGTCGCCGCCGGCTTGAGCCTGTTGCCCGGCCTCGGCCATCTTTACCGCCATCGCCCGTTCGCGGCGGCCGCATGGTTCATCGGCGTGATGCTTGCCTATTCGATCGCGCAGCCCTTCG
>Ga0070737_10000451_pt1 | contig 87111 bp, 63 predicted proteins | sample Coa_R1_10_FD_66438 | JGI IMG/M metagenome (GOLD analysis project Ga0070737, IMG submission 66438) | Surface soil microbial communities from Centralia Pennsylvania, which are recovering from an underground coalmine fire - Coalmine... | ecosystem: Environmental > Terrestrial > Soil > Unclassified...
TTCCGAGCAACGCTGGCCCCCTACGTTTTACCGCGGCTGCTGGCACGTAGTTAGCCGGGGCTTCTTATACCCGTACCGTCAAGCCCTTGCGGGCATTCGTCCGGGTCGAAAGGGGTTTACGCTCCGAAAAGCTTCATCCCCCACGCGGCGTCGCTGCGTCAGGCTTTCGCCCATTGCGCAATATTCCCCACTGCTGCCTCCCGTAGGAGTCTGGACCGTGTCTCAGTTCCAGTGTGGCCGATCATCCTCTCAGACCGGCTACCGATCTTTGCCTTGGTGAGCCGTTACCTCGCCAACAAGCTAATCGGCCGCGGGCCCCTCTCCCGGCGCATTGCTGCTTTGAATCCCCCGGAGCTAACCAAGGGAGTGTTATGCGGTATTAGTCCCGCTTTCGCGGGGGTATCCCCCACCGAGGGGAAGGTTGCCCACGTGTTACGCACCCGTTCGCCATGCGCCCACACCCTGTATTGCTACAGGATGCTGCGCATACGACTTGCATGTGTTAAGCACGCCGCCAGCGTTCGCTCTGAGCCAGGATCAAACTCTCGTTTGAATCCGGTGCTCCCCAATTCCCCTGCAACCCGGCTCAAGAAATGACCGCGGATGGCGCGGGGTTTGCGTCCGCGCGGCGGGAAATTTTCGTTTGCGAATTTTTGCGCGCAAACAAATCGTCGAAAAAATCCGGCGAGAAAATTAGGCGACGCGGATGCGGTTGCGTTCCGTGAAACGGCTTGCAGGGAAAATGGGAAGCGAACTTTTGAATCGCTCGGTTCTCAAATGAACCAAACGGGTTCTGGCTTGTTTCTTCCGATTGTCAAAGAGCAAACTCGCAATTCCAAGCACGCCTCCTGAAAAGCGGCTCATGTAAAGCGAGGACTTCCTGTCCCGCAGGAAGGAGTACAGACAAACGGAGATACTACAGAAGGACGGCGGGAATGTCAACTGCAATCCCTGGAGAAAAGGGCGATATGCGGAATGGTGGGGAGATTCATGTTCTGTGGCCACGGGAATGGGGCAGTTTGAATTTTGACTCCTCGTGTCACGGTCTGCGCTGCAGAAGGGAAACGAAACGGCAGGGGTGAAAAGCAGATTCCTCACCGCCGTTCGCCGACTGCGGGCGACCGGGTTCGGAATGACGGCGTAAAGCTGCCGGAGGAGTTCGGCGGGCGGTGTGTTAGGATAGTTCGCCCGATGCGCATCCTTGAGAAACGGCAGTTGATGTCCGCAGAAGAGATCCGCCGAACGCTCGAGCGGCTGGCGCATGAAATTGTGGAACGGACGGGCGGGGCGAAAGATCTGGCGCTGATCGGCGTGCGGCGGCGAGGAATTCCGCTGGCAGAGCGTCTGGCGCGTGCGATCCGGGCGTCATCGAAAGCGGAAGTGCCGGTGGGAACGCTGGACATTACGCTCTATCGGGACGATCTTTCGACAGTGGCGCCGCAGCCGGTGGTGCAATCGAGCGAAATTCCCTTTGCGGTGGATGACCGCGACATTTTATTGGTTGACGACGTACTGTATACCGGACGGACGGTTCGGGCGGCGATGAACGGGCTGTTTGATTTGGGCCGGCCGCGGCGGATCCGGCTGTGCGTGCTGGTGGATCGCGGGCACCGGGAATTGCCCATTGAGGCGACGTTTGTGGGCCGGACGGTCGAGACGACGGACAGGGAAATCATCGAAGTGCGGTTGCAGGAAATTGACCGGGAAGAGCGTGTCATGGTTATGGACCGTGTGGACTAAAGAGGTACGAAGTGCCCGCATTCGAGGGAAATTGTGCCGCGTTTTCATCATTTGCTGGCGATTGAGCCGTTAACTCGCGAACAGATTACGTTTCTGCTTGATCAGGCGAAGCCTTTCCAGGAATTCCAGCGGCACCCATTGAAAAAACTGGCAACGCTGCGCGGAAAAACGGTGGCGCTGGCGTTTTTTGAAAATTCGACGCGGACGCGCATCAGCTTTGGAACGGCGGCATCGCGGCTGGGCGCGGATACGATGAATCTGCAGGCGGATTCGTCGAGTCTGAAAAAGGGCGAATCGCTGCTGGACACCATACACACGCTGGAGGCGATGAAACCGGATGCGTTCGTGATGCGGCACAGCGCGTCGGGAGCCGCGGAGTTCGTCTCGCAGCGGGTGAGCGTGCCGGTGATCAATGCGGGCGATGGAACGCATGAGCATCCGACGCAGGGATTGCTGGACGCGCTGACCATTCGGGACCGACTGGGAAAGCTGGACGGCTGCAAAATCACGATTATCGGCGACATTCTGCACAGCCGCGTGGCGCGTTCCAATATTCACCTGCTCTCGAAATTTGGCGCGGAGATTACGCTGTGCGGGCCGGCAATGTGGGTGCCGCGCGAGCTGGAATGCCTGGCGCGGAACATTCGGCGCGCGGCGCGAATGGAGGAGGCGCTGGAGGGAGCCGAAGTGGTGATGGCGCTGCGGATACAAACGGAAAGGCTTTATGAACCGGGTCTTGCGGCTGACGAATACATTTTGAATTATCAACTGACGCCGGAGCGGCTGCGGCTGGCCCGGCCGGAGGCGCTGGTGATGCATCCCGGGCCGATGATTCGCGGGCTGGAAATTGATCCGGCGGTTGCGGACAGCCCGCAATCGTGCATTCGCGAGCAGGTGACGAACGGGCTGGCCGTGCGCATGGCGATTTTATTTGAGCTGATTGCCGGTTCGAGCGAGTTGCCGGAGAACGCAAAGGATTCGACGCATGCTTCTCATTAAGAACGGGCGCGTGCTGGACGCGCGTTCGAAAACCGATGCCCGGCTGGACGTGCTGATCGAGAAGGGGAAAATTGCGAAGCTCGGGCCGGAGATTTCGGCAGCGGATGCGCTGGTGATTGAGGCGAGCGGGTGCATCGTGGCGCCGGGATTTATTGATTTGCATTGTCACCTGCGGGAGCCGGGCCAGGAGATTTCAGAGACGATCGAATCGGGGACGCAATGCGCGGCGCGAGGGGGATTCACGGCGGTCTGTCCGATGCCGAACACGCAGCCAGTGAATGACAATGCATCGGTGACGCGCGGGATCCTGGAGCGCGCTGCGGCGGTTTCTGCGGTGCGGGTGTGGCCGATCGGAGCGGCTTCGAAGGAGAGCAAAGGGGAGCAGCTTGCAGAGATTGCGGCGATGCAAAAATCGGGCGCCGTGGCGGTGAGCGATGATGGCAGGCCGATCGCGTCTGCAAGGCTGCTGCGGCAGGTGATGGACTACTGCCATCAGCTGGGGATGGCGGTGATTGATCATTGCGAGGATTCGTCGCTGGCCGCAGGGGGCGTAATGCGCGAGGGGCCGCGGTCCATCCGGCTGGGATTGAAAGGGATGCCGGCGGCCGCGGAATCCATTTGCGTGGGACGGGATGTGGAAATGGCGGCGCTGACGGGAGGGCGCGTACATGTGGCGCATCTTTCGACCGCCGCTTCACTGGAGCATGTGCGGGCGGCGAAACGAAAGGGAATTGCGGTCACGTGCGAGGTTACGCCGCATCACTTCACGTTGAGCGATGAAGATGTGCAATACGATGCGAATTATAAGATGAATCCGCCGCTGGCGTCGCGCGAGGACCGCAAGGCGCTTTTGGAAGGACTGGCAGACGGCACGGTGGATGCGATTGCGACGGACCATGCGCCGCACCATCCGGCGAGCAAAGATGTGGAATTCGACCGCGCGCCATTCGGCATTATGGGATTCGAGACAGCGATAGCGCTGGCGTTGCGAGAACTGGTGCATACGAATCGCGTTTCGCTGATGCGGATGGTGGAACTGTTCACGAGCGGGCCGGCGGGCGTTTTGGGGAAACAGGATACCGCGGGAGCGCTGGCGGAAGGCCGCGCAGCGGACATTACGGTGTTTTCGCTGGAGCGTGAATGGACGTACCGGGTTGCAGAATCGCCGAGTCGGTCGCGCAATTCGCCATTTGATGGATGGAAATTCCGCGGCGGGCCGGTGGCGACGATTGTGGGCGGAAAAATCGCTTACCGGGCCTGATGCGCGGCGCCGTACAGGGCGGCCCGAGCCGGAAATCGGCGAATGTCAGGCCAGATTGGATTTCAGGAACGCAAGGGATAAGCTCCAGGATTGTTCGGCTGCCTGTTTGTGGTATGCCGGACGAGCGTCGCAGAAAAATGCGTGGTCGGCGCCGGCAAACTCCATGGCGGCGAAAGTCTTGCGCGCGTCGCGGAGGGCTTCGCTGACAGCACGGCGCTGATCCGGTCCAATGTGCTTATCGAGCCCGCCCCAGAAAAGAAAAATCGGTGCGTGAGTTTCGGCGGCGCGGGCAAGGAAGCCCGGACCGCGGTCGCTTTTGGCGATTCCGCCTCCGTAGAAGGAGATGGCGGCGCGCAGCGGTAAAATCAAATTTGCGAGAAACGAAACGCGACCACCCATGCAAAAGCCGACGCAGGCAGTCCGTTTGGAATCAGCGGCGCTATTTTTCGAGAGCGCGTCATAGGCTGCGCGAATATCCGTCTCCATCCGGGAATCCGTGAGCGCCGCGATGTGCGGCATGACGGAACTGAAATCCGAATAGTTGCCTTCAAATCCCGGAGGAGCGGTGCGATGAAACAACTCCGGGGCGATGGCCACGAAGCCCTGTTTGGCGAAACGCGCGGTGACGTCGCGGATATGCTCGTTGACGCCGAAAGCTTCCTGAAAGACGAGCAAGCCGGGCAAATTCGCAGCGTTTTGCGGCTGAGCAACAAAGGCGCGCATGGTGGTTCCGTCAGAAACCGGGAGATTCAAGAACTCCGTTTTTAGTTCGGGCATGAGCCGACTCCCCGTGAGAAGCATTTGCAGAAAATTGCCTGGAAACTTCTAGTGCGCGGCAGGCTCCGCGGCCGGATGCATTCCATGCTGAGGAACTTCGTGAATGCCGCGCGCGGGAGGCTCCTGATAAAAGCGGAAGAGCTGATTCAGGGGGCCAGGGCCTTTACCGATGCCGTAGCTTTTTTCCAGGGCTTTGAAGACGTAAGCCTTGGCAAGAATGAGCGCTTCGGGAAGCTGCTGGCCAAGAGCAAGCTGGGCGGCGACGGCGGAGGAAAGTGTGCAGCCGGAACCGTGCGTGTTTTCCGTCTTGGCATGGTCGCCGCCAAACGAATTGGCCTGGCCGGCTTCGTAGAGCAAATCGGTGGGCTTCTCCAGATGCCCGCCGGTGATGATTACCGCCTTTGCGCCGAGTTCCGCGAGCTTCTGCGCCGCCGCTTTCATTCCCGTCAAATCCTTCACTTCGATGCCGGTGAGCAACGCCGCTTCGTCCAAATTAGGCGTGATAACATCGACGCGCCTGATCAGTTCATCGCGAAGAAATTTAATGCCGGGCTCATCCAGCAAATCAGCGTTTCCCAGAGAGGACTTGACGATGGGATCGAGAACGACATGAGCAAAATGATTTTGGTCGAGAAATTCGGCGACCGCAACGGCGTTGGCCCGCGTTCCGAGCATGCCGATTTTTACCGCGTCGATTTGCATATCTGCGGCGAGCGCATCGAGCTGCTCGCGAAGAGTCGCCGCCGGCGTGGCGTGAACGTGAAAAACTCCCTGAGTGGATTGTGCGGTGAGCGCCGTAATTGCAGCGATGCCATAACAGTTGTGAGCGGCAAAAGTTTTCAGATCCGCGGCGACACCGGCGCCACAGGAGGGGTCAAAACCGGCGATGGTGAGAAGAATGGGTGGATGACTGTGGTTGTGATTGTTCGTCAATTCGCGTGCCCTCCGCGCAAGGCACAACCGCCGGCGCCGCCAAAAAGGTCACTCCTTGAAAATGTACGCGCGTTAGGCGGCGCTCGCAACAGGAATTTCATGCGGCGAAAATTTTTGTGCCGGGGAAGCGCGACGGGAAAATTGCCGGGGAATGGTAACCTGAAGATGCTGCCGAGCGCTTTTGGATATTTCGCATGAACAAAATGCCATCCATCGTGATTGTGGGGCGGCCGAATGTGGGTAAGTCCACGCTGTTCAACCGAATGACAGGCACGCGGCGCTCCATTGTCACGGACGAGCCGGGAATCACGCGGGACCGCATTTACAGCGTCGCGGAATGGGAAGGGAAAACGTTCGAAGTGGTCGATACCGGCGGAATCGTTGCGGATGAAAAGGCGGGAATCGCGGGAGAAATTTTGCGGCAGGCCCGCGCGGCGATTGCGAAGGCGACGTTCGTGTTGCTGGTTACGGATGCGCGAAGCGGGCCCGTTCCGCTGGACTACGAACTGGCGGAGCTGCTGCGGCGCGCCGGGAAGCCTCCGATTATTGCGGCAAACAAAGTGGACACGCCGAAGCAGATGGCTCTGGCCGCGCCATTCTATGAATTGGGCGAGAAGGTTTTTGCCATTTCGTCCGAACATGGGCTGGGAGTGGACGAGCTGCTGGACGCGCTGACGGCGGAATTCCCGGCGGAACCGCATGCGAGCGAGGAAAAAGAAATCAAAATTGCCATCGTGGGCCGGCCCAACGTGGGGAAGTCCACGCTGCTGAATCGTCTGGCAGGCGAAGAGCGCTCCATTGTTTCTCCGGAGCCGGGGACCACGCGCGACGCAGTCGACACGCTGGTGGAGCGAGATGGCCACAGGTACCGGTTCTTAGATACCGCGGGAATTCGCCGCAAGGGAAAGACGCGGCTGGTCGCGGAAAAGCTGAGCGTGGTGATGGCGCGGAGGCATTTGGAGCGCGCCGATGTGGCTTTGCTGGTGATTGACGGCTCGATGGGAGTGACTTCGCACGACGCGACCATCGCGGGCTACACGCGCGAATGCGGCAGCGCGCTGGTCGTGGTGGTGAATAAGTGGGACCTTGCGCTGCGCGCGGCGCAGGAGCACGCCGCGAAGGGCAGCAAGGAGAAGGCGGCGCAACGCGTGAACCCGATGAAGCTGATGAGCGATTATGAAAAATTGATTCACGCGAAACTAAAATTTCTGGATTACGCGCCGGTGATTTTTTTGTCCGCGCTCACCGGAGAGCGGACCGGCGGACTGTTTGCGCTTATCGAGAAGGTGGTTGCGGCGAGGCAGCGACGAATTTCCACCGGGGAAATGAATCGCTGGTTGGCGGGCGTGGACCTGGAGCGCGGAACATCCCCGGCGGAGCGCAAGATCAAAATTTACTACATCACACAGGCTTCGACGGCGCCGCCGACCTTTGTTCTGTTCACGAATCAAATGCGGCGGCTGCATTTCAGCTATGAGCGTTTTCTGGAAAATCAGTTGCGGAAGAAATTCGATTTCACCGGCACGCCGATACGGTTTCAGCAGCGCGTCAAGCAGCGGAGGGCGCGGCCGACGCAAAGCGCATGAAGGTTTTCACGAAAATAAAGTGAAATGGCGCGCGAGTTTTCATAGAATTCACTGTTTGTGTTGTGAAATGCAGCGTTCCAAATTGCCGAAAGCAATAAATGCACGAACAGGAGCAGCCCTTTGCCCTCATCAAAAAGAAGCGATGAACATGCGCAGATCAGCCGGCGAAATTTTTTAGGATCGGCGGCGCTGGCAGGCGCGGCGGCAGTGGTTCCGCGCGGGCTTGCGCGGGCCGAGGCTGCGCGGGAACCGGTTCGGCCGTTCGAGCTGGATGAAATCACCGTGGCGGAGCTTCAGGAGGCGATGAAATCCGGAAGGTTCACGGCGCGCGCCATTACGGAGAAATATCTGGAGCGCATCGCCGAGATAGACAAGCAGGGTCCGGCGATCAATGCGGTGATTGAGTTGAACCCCGATGCGCCAGCGATTGCGGAATCGCTTGACCGCGAAAGGAAAAGCAAAGGGCCGCGCGGGCTGCTGCACGGCGTTCCGGTGCTGATCAAGGACAACATCGGCACGGCGGACCGCATGATGACTACGGCGGGATCACTGGCGCTGTTGGGATTCACACCGACGAAGGATTCTGAAGTAGCGCGGCGGCTTCGCGCGGCCGGCGCCGTGATTCTGGGGAAGACAAATCTGAGCGAGTGGGCCAACTTTCGCTCGAATCACTCGTCGAGCGGGTGGAGCGGCCGCGGCGGGCAGACGCACAATCCGTACGCCACGGACAGAAATCCGTGCGGATCGAGCTCCGGCTCCGGCGCAGCGGTTTCGGCGAATCTGGCAGCGATTACGATCGGCACGGAAACGGATGGGTCGATCGTTTGCCCGTCGTCGGCCAATGGCGTGGTAGGAATCAAACCCACGGTGGGCCTGGTGAGTCGCGCGGGCATCATTCCGATTTCGCACAGCCAGGATACCGCCGGACCGATTTGCCGCACGGTGGCGGATGCGGCCGCGCTGCTGGGCGCGATCGCCGGAGTGGATCCGTCGGACCCGGCGACGCAAGCGCGGGGAAGAAGAGCGTACACGGACTACACGCAATTTCTGAAGCGAGACGGGCTGCGCGGCGCGCGAATCGGCGTTGCGCGCAATCTGTTTTTTTTCCACGAAAAACTCGAGCCGGTAATGGACAGAGCCATAGAGGCGATGAAAGACGAGGGCGCGATTCTGATTGATCCGGCGGATCTCGCGACCGCACGAAAATTCGGTGCGTCGGAAGAGATTGTTCTTCAATACGAATTCAAGGCGGATCTGCGCGCCTATCTGGGGCAATTTCCGAACGCGCCGGTGCGCTCGCTCAAGGAGATCATCGAATTTAATAATCGCAACCGCGACAGAGAGCTTTTGTACTTCGGTCAGGAGACGATGATCGCATCGGAAAAGAGAGGGCCGCTGACGGACAAAGTTTATCTGGATGCGCTGGCGAAAAATCACCGGCTCGCGCGAACGGAAGGAATTGACGCGCTGATGGAGAAGCACAAGCTGGACGCGCTGGTGGCGCCGACCGGCGGCCCGGCGTGGGTGACGGACCTAGTTAACGGCGATCACGATACCGGCGGCAGTTCGTCTCCTGCCGCGGTGGCCGGCTATCCGAATATCAACGTTCCGGCAGGATTGGTGTTCGGCTTGCCGGTGGGGATTTCGTTTTTCGGGCGCGCGTGGAGCGAGCCGACGCTGATTCAGATTGCATACGCTTTTGAGCAGGCGACGCGGTTTCGCAAGCCTCCGCAGTTCAGGAAAACGGCGAACCTCGAGCAGGCGTAAAAGGAGGGGAGCCGCGGCGGTGCGGGGTTGACACGGGAGGAAAAGAGTTTCACGATACCGTTCAGCGCAAGGAAAAAGTGGAACGAGAAGAGGATTCATGTCTGCAACGCAAGCCGCGCCGGCAATTCCTGACAAAAGCTTGTTCCGCATTGGCGAGGTCAGCCGGCTGACGGGCACAAAGGCATTCGTGCTTCGGTATTGGGAAACGGAGTTCCCCATGCTGGAGCCGGTGAAAAATTCGAGCGGCCACCGGATGTACCGGCGCGAAGACGTGGAAACGGTTTTTGAGATCAAGCGCCTTCTTTACGATGAAGGTTTTACGATTGCCGGAGCGCGACGGCATTTGACGGAGAAGAATGGCGGCGCGGTTTCGGAAAACGGGAGTCTTTCGGCGGCGCCGCCTGCGCGAGAACGCGAGCATGAGCTTAGCCGGTCTCAGCGCAAGCATCTGCTGGACTTGCGTGAGGAATTGCTCGCCGTCTTGACCCTTCTTGAAGGCCGGTGATACGCTAATTTTCCGCAGTCGGGACGTGGCGCAGCCTGGTAGCGCGCACGCTTGGGGTGCGTGAGGTCGCTGGTTCGAATCCAGTCGTCCCGACCATTCTTCTGAAAGCAGGTTTCCGCTGACTGAAGTTCACGGTCTTAGGAATTCAAAGCTTGTGCCCAATATTCTGGTGACCAACGACGACGGAATCGCAGCACCGGGGCTGCGCGCGCTGGCAAATGCGCTGGCGCAAGTCGGAACCGTGACGGTTGTTGCGCCGTCGCAGGAACGCAGTGCGGCTGCGCAATCGCTGACTCTGCGGCATCCGATATTTTGCGAGCGAGTTTCGGAGCGCGAATGGTCAGTGGAGGGCACACCGGCAGACGCGATGATTCTGGCGTTTCATTCGCTGCTCACGGAGCGGCCTGATTTGGTGGTTTCGGGGATCAATCGCGGCAGCAATCTAGGGGAAAATGTCTACTATTCGGGAACCGTTGGAGCGGCAATGGAGGGGGCGATTAACAAAGTGCCATCGGTAGCAATTTCGCTGGCCACGAAGGAGCGAGAGCCCGATTTTGCCCCTGCCGCTGAATTTGTGCGGAGACTTGCTTTGCTGGTGCTCGAAGAAGGGCTGCCGGAGGGCATCCTGCTCAATGTGAACGTCCCGGTTCCGTGGAAAAACGGAGTGCGATTCACACGCCAGTCACCAAAAATCACGCGCAATGTTTTGCTGGAACGAACCGATCCGCGCGGGCGGATTTATTATTGGCTGAACGAGCAGCGATTGACGGAAGATATTGCCGCCGATACGGACCATGCCGCGATTCTCGCCGGCGAGATATCCGTGACGCCGCTGATGATAGACCACACCGACCGGCCGTCGCTGAATCATCTGTCGCACTGGAAGCGAGTGCTGGAAAAATAGCCGCTATGGGCGCGCGACGCGAATCAAGCGGCTGCGCAGAGCGGCATCGGCAGCGACATCGATTGCGGTCCAGGCCATGGCAAGCGCGCCATCCATAACGGCCTTATCCGCCTCCTCGGTGATGCAATGCGCAGCAAACTCCGGCTGATGGTTGGCCGCGGGAAGCGAATTGATGCCGATCATCGGGTGGATGGAAGGAATGGCGTAGGAAACGTTTCCCATGTCGGTTGATGCGGCCATGCGGGACATCGTCGGACCCAGTTCAGGAAACGAACGGCCGATGGACTCAGCGTTTCGTTTGTAAATTTGACTGAGCTCGCGGTCATAGCGCACGTCGGCATAAGGCTTGTCGCCGCCGCGGATTTCCAACCTGCAGCCGGTGGCGAGAGCGCCCGCTTCGAAGCAGCGGTACACTTTTGCACGAACTTCTTCGAGTTCGGCCAAATTTTCTCCGCGGACAAGATATCGGGCGGAAGTGTGAGCCGGCACGACGTTGGGAGCATCGCCCCCATGCGTGACGATTCCATGAACGCGGTCGGTTTGGCGGATATGCTGACGCAGAAGGCCGATGGCCGTTTGCGCGATGGTCAGGGCATCTGCTGCATTGACTCCCATCTCGGGAAAGGCGGAAGCATGCGCTTCCTTTCCGGCGTAGTGCACGTCGAACATGGATGCGGCGATGAGATGAGCTTCGAGCATCTCGACGGGCGCAGGGTGCACCATCATTGCGGCATGAACGCCGTCGAATGCTCCGCGCTCCAAAAGAACAATTTTGCCGCTGGCGTTTCCGACTTCTTCGGCGGGCGTGCCCATGACACTAATGGTGAGCCCGGCTTCATCCGCAACCTTTGCAGCGGCAATTCCCGCTCCAAAGGCCATGGCGGCAATCATGTTGTGTCCGCAGGCGTGGCCAATTTCGGGAAGAGCGTCGTATTCCGCGCAAATGGCAATGTGCAACGGGCCGCTTCCGGCGCGCGCCGAAAAAGCGGTCGGCAAGTTGCAAATGCCGCGCCGCACGTCGAATCCCGCATCGGCCAATTCACTGCAAAGCCATGCGCATGCCTTTTCTTCTTCGAAGCCGAGTTCCGGCTGGGCGTGGATGCGACGGCTCAAGGCCAATATTTCTTCTTTCGACTTTTTCAGCCGTTCGTGTGAACCCTGCTTTGCGCTCATTTGACCCTCGATGCCTGCTGCCTACAAAGAATTCTGTGCCTGGGCCTTGTTGCCGCGAGCGAGCGCCGCGGATAAATCGGCATAAAGCAGCCGGTGAAAAAGGTGTTCGCCGGCTTCGCGGCGCACGGATAAGCGGCCCGCCTGGTAAGCACGCGAGTGCAAGCCGCGCTGCACTGCTTCGCAAATGTCCACGTCTTCTTCCTGCACACGATGGCTGACGGAAATGCTCTGGCGATTGTAATCGGCGGCCGCACCATCAACCTGAGCAAAATAAAAATCAAAAATCACGCGGCAGCGATCCACGGAAAGTGGAAGGACGAGATTGGTATCGAGGTAACCTTCATACCAATTCAGCATGAAATTGGGATACTGCCAAAAATAGTAAGCGCGGTCACCCTGGCGTGTGGCGGCGGCATCAGCGTCGGCGCCTGGATGGGAGGTTTTCACCGGGCTGGATTGCAACGAATAGCGGTCTTCGTTTTCGATGGTGTAATTCGCGTAGTCGAGGACACTGTTCAGGCCCTTGTGCAGATGCGGGACGTGATAGCCGCCATCGAGATAGTTATCCACATATACTTTCCAGTTGCAATTGAGATCGTAGATGCGGCGCTCGAAAAAATGGAGATTGCTCAGCTGGAGCGGCTTTACACGTCCGGCCAACCCACCCAAAAAATTGCGCAGAGGTTCCGCGAGATTGTCGAGGTTCACGAAAATAAAATTTTCCCAAGAATCCACGCGCGCCGGCATCAGGCCATTTTGCGCGCGATCAAAGCCGCAGACGCCGTCAAAATCGGGCGTGCCTTTCAGCGAACCGTCTGTACCGTAGGTCCAGCCGTGATAAGGGCAGCGAAAATTGGAGACGCGTCCGGACGGTTCGGTGGCTACCGCGGCGGCGTGATGGCGGCAGACGTTGTAAAAGGCGCGCAGCGTGTCATCGGTGTGGCGTACGACAATAATCGGTTCGCCTGCGATCTGGGTGGTGAGGAAATCACCGGAGGTGCGGAGCTGGTCCACGCGGCCCGCCAGTTGCCATGTGCGAGCGAATACGGCACGCTGCTCCAACGCTGCCCATTCAGGATCCGTGTACCAGACGGCAGGAATGGTGAAGGCGCGTTCAAGAGGGGCATGCGGGTCGTATGCATGAATCAGGTCGGCGAGAGATGGCATGATTTACATTTTTGCATCGCGGATTAGCGCGATTTTCGCCACGATTATGTCGCGGATTGACGCAATTGGGAAGCCCTCTTCTCGAAAGCGGATGATTTGACGACGAGGTGCGAGATGAAGATGGGGCGCGGTAAAGTTGCGGGTGAGCGGGTACGTGGGAATTCGGAACCGGGCCCTCAAGCGTGCAAGTTTTGCCAAATTGCGAGCGGCCAGATGGACTGCGTTCGCGTTTTTGAAGACCAGGACGTCTTTGTTTTTCTGGACCACAGGCCGCTTTTTCCGGGACATTGTTTGCTGATTACGCGGCGGCATTTTCGACAGATTGCGGAGCTTCCGGCGGCGCTGGTTGCGCCGGTATTCACGAATGTGCGCATGCTGGCGGTTGCGGTGCAGAAGGGGATGAATGCGGAAGGCAGTTTTATCGCGATCAACAATGTGGTGAGCCAGAGCGTGCCGCATTTTCACGTGCACGTCGTGGCACGGCGCAAGGGAGACGGCCTGCGAGGTTTCATGTGGCCGCGGCACAAATACGCGAGCGCCGAGGAAGCGGAATCGGCCGGCGAAGCTATTCGGAGAGAAATCGCGCGATTGAGGAAGGTGAAGTATGAGCTGGATGCGTCTGACAATCAGTGAAAATCGTGCGATGAAGTTGCTGCTTTCGTGATTTCCAATGGCAAAACGCGCGCGGCTTTCACGGAAACGACGCTGTCCTGATTTTGAAGCTCGCCATCAATCAGCAAAAATTGCTGATGAACGATGGTCAGATGATTTTTCTCGAAGACCTGCGGAGTAATGATGGCGTTGGCGATTCCCGTTTCATCTTCGAGGCTCAAAAAAACAAAACCTTTGGCTGTTCCGGGACGCTGGCGTGCGATCACCGAACCGGCAACGCGCACTTGAATTCCATTTGGCAAATTCCCCAGCTCAATTGCTGAGCGGATTCCCTGCCTTTTCATTTCCGCACGATGATAAGCCATCGGATGTGGACCCACGGTCATACCCGTACCTCGAAAATCAGCAACCAGCCGTTCTTCCATGCTCATCGGCGGTAAAGGTGAGTTTGCGTTTGACTTAAATTCAGGGGAAGGGCCTTCTGTCAAGGAGCTTTCCCCGGATGATTCGTGGTTCGTAGCGAGCGTTTCCAAAAGAGGCCCTGCGTTTCGCACGGCCCGTTCGATTTGCCACAGAGCCTCTCTGCGATGTGAACAGGCTTTGCCAATGGAATTCAAAGCTCCAATTTCAGCCAAAGTGGCCAATTCGTTTTTGTGAATGTCCGGGATGCGCAGCGTTAGCTCATCTATGGAAACGAAAGGGCGGAGGCCACGCTCATGGACAATTTGCGCGGCGATCTGGGCGCGCAATCCTTTGACATAGCGTAATCCAAGCCGCAGATTGAAACCTCGTCCAGTGTTTTCCAGCGTGCACAGCCAATCGGAGCAGGTGACGTCAATGGGTTTCACTTTCAATCCGTGCCTCTGGGCATCTTTCACCAGGGTTGCGGGGCTATAAAATCCCATCGGCTGATTGTTTAACATTGCCGCAGTGAAGGCCGGAAGATAGTGGCATTTCAAAAAAGCGCTGGCATAAGCGAGCAGAGCAAAACTTGCCGCGTGCGATTCCGGGAATCCATACAGCGCGAAAGAAGTAATGGACTGAACAATTTTGTCCTGCACCTCCGGACCGATTCCATTTGTCTTCATACCGGCGCGAAGTTTTACTTCGACCTCTTTCATGCGCCGTTGGGAACGCTTGAATCCTAAAGCGCGGCGCAGCTCTTCCGCTTCGCCTCCGGTGAATCCCGCGGCAGCCATAGCCATGCGAAGTAATTGTTCCTGAAAAAGAGGAATGCCTAAAGTGCGCGAGAGGATGGGTTCCAGTGAAGGATGCAAATAGGTGACGGGTTCGCGGCCCTGGCGGCGCTTGAGATACGGATTGACCATCTCGCCTACGATTGGTCCGGGGCGGATAATTGCCACCTGCACGACAAGGTCGTAAAACCTCCGAGGTTTCAGACGGGGCAAGCAGGCCATTTGCGCGCGGCTCTCGATTTGGAACATGCCGACGGTATCTGCTTTTTGCAACGCAGCGTACACATCCGGATCATCTGACGGCAAATGTCCGAGGTCGATCGTTTTTCCATAGTTTTGTTTGATGATTTTCAGCGAATCTTCAAGCACGGCCATCATGCCGAGCCCCAGCAAATCCACTTTGACAATGCCCATGTCCGCGCAATCATCTTTATCCCATTGCACGACGACGCGGCCAGGCATGGTTGCCGGTTCAAGAGGGACCACGGAATCCAAATTTCCCTGGCAGATGACCAAGCCTCCGGAATGCTGCCCCAAATGACGCGGCAAGTCTTGAACGTTCATACAAAGTTCGAGAAATTTGCGAATTTGCGGATGAGAAAGATCAAATCCGGCATCATGAAATTGACGGTTCAGAGTGTCCTGGGGATCGCGATATTCCCAGTGGCCGACCAAACTCGACAGGCGATTTAAGACTTCCGGATCGAATGACAAAACTTTGCCGATTTCGTGCGCCGCCGAACGCCCGCGATAAGTGATGACATTTGCCGTCATGGCCGCGCCCAATTTTCCATAACGTTCGTAAACGTACTGAATGGCGCGTTCGCGCTGTTTGCCGCTGGGCAAGTCAAGGTCAATATCCGGCCATTCACCGCGTTCTTCGGTGAGAAAGCGCTCGAAAAGCAGCTCCATTTTCACGGGATCAACGGCAGTGATGCCCAGCGCGTAACAGACAGCGCTATTGGCCGCTGAGCCGCGGCCCTGAACCAGGATATTGTTCTCGCGGCAAAAACGCACAATATCCCAAACGATCAAAAAATAACCGGCGAGATGAAGTTTCTCGATGACGTCCAATTCGCGCGCAATTTGCACCCGGGCTTTTTCGTCATTCGCGCCATAGCGCGAAATCATCCCTTCGTGAACGCGCCGGCGCAGGAAATGGATTTGCGACTCGCCCGACGGCACCGGATAATCGGGGAATTTGTAACCCAAATCTTTCAAATTGAATTTCAATCGCGCGGAGAGCTCCTGTGTGTTTGCGATTGCTTCCGGAATATCGGCAAACAGGCGAGCCATTTCGGCGGGCGATTTCAAATGGCGTTCGGAATGGATGGCTAACATCCGGCCGGCAGTGTCCAGCGTCCGGTGGTGGCGTATGCAAGTGAAAACGTCGAGCAGTTCACGGCTTTTCGGCGAAGCGTAGCACACGCCGTTTGTGGCCAGCAGCGGCAGTTGAAGTTTTCGGGCGATGACGATTGCGGCATGATTGCGCGCTTCTTCTTCACGACAAAAATGCCGTTGCAATTCAATATAGATATTCTGCTTTCCGAAGGATTCGCAAAGCTGACGAACGCAGGCGATGCCATTTCCGATGCCACCGCGCAGAAGGGCATGCGCCAGCGGGCCTTCCGCGCCGCCGGTGAGGCAAATGAGGCCGTTGCAATATTCAGCAAGATCCGCCGCCGAAGCATGCGCCTCTCCCTTGGGAGCGCGCAATTTCATTTTTGTAATCAGGCGGCACAGGCTTTGATAGCCGTCCCGAGATTCCACAAGCAGTGGATAGCGCCAGCCTTCAGACGAGGTGATTTCCGCGCCGATATGAGCCTGGACAGAAAGTTTTTGCGCGGCCAAATGAAAACGAGGCGCGCCATACACTCCGTCGCGATCGAGCAGGGCCATCGCTTTCATTCCATGCTCCGCACAGGCGGCGGCGAGTTCTTCCGGTCGAGAAGCACCCTCCAAAAAGCTGAATGCCGAGCGCGCGTGAAGCTCTGTGTACATTAATCATACCGCCCGCGCAGGTACCATTTCCGGCATCTATGGTCGTAATAAATGCGATACACGCCATCCGGCACGTCGGCATCGGGAGTTACAGCGCTGCGAGAGGCGACGGAATCAAAACGGATGTAAACGTCCCACTCGTCAAGATTCCAGGCGTCTTCGCGCCACCAATCCCCTGACGTGCGCCATGGACCGGAAGCGGCAGAGATTGTTCCGTGCAAGCCGCGGAAGGAAATCCGCGCGGGCGGTTCCCTTTGCATGATTATGCGCGCCGGCCATTCCGGCCGGAACATCCGCAACGCGGTCTGTGGATGGTCTTCATGAAATCGATTTTCAACAAATTGCCCTGCGTTTCCATGGCCTTTCCTGCGGTTCTGTTGTGGTTCATTGACGGGCCGAAAACGGTTCACGCAAAATGCATCCGGACGATGTGTATCGCAGGTTTGCGGAGCACCAACATTGGAAGTGCCTACGAGTTTGGAAAGGCGCGCGATGATCCATTCCAGCTTTTCCGGATCCACAGAATTGGGCTGAAACAATTGCTTCTGCGAGGCGCGTTTCCGGGACGGCTCTGCGGCGAGGGAAATGTCAACTATGGACGCTTGCGGCGGATCGCTTTGCAAATGCAAGCGGAGCAAATTCAAAAGCAATCGGGAGTCGTGCGTAGGCACGGGCAAGCGCAAAGTCCTTTCGTAGACTTCAGGTGCAGATTCCGCATCAGGCTGCCCGCCTGCAAGCAGCGACTGTTTTTCAAATGCGTCGCCGAGAGCAAACCGCAAATGAACTGCTGAAGCCGCGAGCGAGCAATTCTGCAAACGCACACACAGGTCATGCAGCAAACGCCCGAGCAAAAATGAAAGAGAGTCAAGATGGTCTACGGCGTCATCCAGTTCGAGCTTCTCCGTGAACAGGGCCTGTGGTTCAGCAGGAATCAGTGAACGCACAAATTCGCCTCGCGCCAGCGCGCGCAGGCGCACTCCCTCCTGGCCGAGCCGTTCAGAAAGCTGTTGCACCGGCAACGCCGCCAGATCGCCGCAAGTACGCACACCCCAGCGTTCGAGCGTTTCCATGCTGCCGGATGAGGGAAAAAGGACACGAATCGGCAGAACGGCCAAAATTTCGGATTCTTCGCCAAGAGGGACTATCGTTGTTCCGGTAAAACCGCGTGCTGCGTGAATCGCCACCTCGATTTGTTCGGAAATTGCGCTGTTGATTTTCAGCCCGAGCTCCGCAGCGCGCTGCGTAAGTTGCCTGGCAATATTTGTTGCGGAGCCCAGACAGGAATGCATGCCTGCAAGATCGAGCACTATCGTGTCGAGCGCGGCGTCTTCAATGCGCGGAGAAACAGACCAACACAAATCCAGCAAAGCGGAATGTACGGCTTCTTCGCGCCGCCCTGAACGATGCCTTTTTTCGACGGCGCAAAATTGCGCCGCTTGCGATGCAGTCATGCCGATTTGAATTCCGGCGTGTTTTGCGCTTTCATTCATGGCTATAACGGTGAAAAGCGGCGATTTTCCGTCCAGAAGAGCGATGGCACGGCCGCGCAACTGCGGCTCGGCAGAAACAATGGCCTGTATCGCGAAATCAGGGACGTAAATTGCAGCGAATGCCATAACGATTTATCCGAGTTTGTTGCCTTCCCCGGGTTGCTGTCTTTCAGAGCGAGCTTCCCTGCGCGAAATTGAGATTCCCGACGAATTTTGTGGTGAAGATGGTCTCCCGCGTGTTCATTCCTGAATTGTTTGCAACCGAGATGCGATGGTCACGGAATTCCAGTGTGGCTACCGGCTTTGTTCGCGAACGTACAACCTGGGCATGTACCTCCATGCCTTGGAAAAACCGCGTAAAGGATGACTGCAAAAAATGTGCATCGCCCATTTCGCTTTTGCGATCGCTGCTTTCTGTTGCGGACCCGCGCATGGGTCCCGGCGCAAGTTTCAAAACCAGCGAGGCGCATGTTTTAGCATTGCACTCCTGTTCAAGCAGCAGCAGGATGGTTTTCGTATTTTCTACAGCGCGCCGGAAACGGAACCATGTTTCCAAAGGAATTTTGCGCACAACCTCGCGGGAGATGTCGCTTAAATCGAGGCAAACAAGGCCGAATCCGCCTCCATGCAAAATCAAATCGGTCGCGTAAAAAGCCTGATGGGTGCTGTGACAGCGTACCCATAGCAATTGGTTCAAATTCATACCGGCTGATTCCGCATGGAACGGGCTAAAAGCGTCGCTGGCATCAATTAGTGCGCAGTGTTCCCTTTGCAAGGCTCGCGTGCGGAGAGCGGAAATGAGCAGACTCGTACGGCCAGAGCAGGGAGGTCCAAAAATTTCCGTCAGCGCGCCCCGAGGAAAACCGCCGGTCAAAAAATCGATTTCGGGTATCCCCGCGGACACATAGTCAGTAACGCTGCGGTCATGGTAATCAAACGGAGCAGGGACGCGGCCCGCAAGTGAGCGTTCAACCCGGGAACGCAACAGGGGGGAATTTGGCGGCATACAAATTAAGGGGCTCTCACTTTCGCTTTTTCTTCGCCATACAAAGAAATCGTCTCTCCGGGGAGCCAAATTGTCAAGAGAGTTGCTGGGGGAGGAAAAGCCGGCTTCAAAAATTTTGAAGCTTTGCCAAAAGTTCTAAGGATGTTCTTTTTCGGCGGGATCGTGCATGGATTCCGTAAACCGCTTGCTCATGATCAATTCTGTGCCGCCTCCGGGGCCCCGCTGGATGTTGAACTCATCCATAAAGGCGCGCATCAAAAAAATGCCGCGTCCCGACGTGCGCAACAGATTTTCTTCTGCGAGCGGATCGGGAACATCCTCCAAGCTGAAATTTTTGCCTTCGTCCAGCACATGAACAATGAATTTCTGCTCCGCCAGCTCGATGGTCATCACAATTTTTCGGCCGCGCTCCTGCCGGTTACCATAGCTGTACGCGTTGATCACAGCCTCGCGGACGGACATGCCGATTTTGTGGCAACTGTCTTCGTCGAAGCCGGTTTCGGCAGCGACGCGCAAGACAATCTCCTCTGCGAGGTCCACGCTTTCCAAAAGCGTCTCGAGAGTAACTTCAATCCGCTGGGCTCGTTTCGCCATATCCCGATGCGAAAGAATGGGAACGACATGCTGGCACGAGCAGTAATCTCAAGTCAACAGCGGAACCATCCTGGCACATCTCCGAATCAATCTTGAAACATTTGATTCAAGGCAGGGCGCTGCTTCAGCAGCAAGTCCAAAGTGGCAATCACCGATTCGGTCGCGAGTCATTCGGATCGCGAAAAGGCAAACGTCAGCTAGCGACGGTCCGCGGCCAAATGGCGAACATCGCGGCCAGCAACCATGTAGATTACGTCCTCGGCAATATTTGTGGCATGGTCGCCGATGCGTTCAAGATTTTTTGTGATCAGGACCAATTCAAACGCGGGATAAATGACTGCGGAATTCTCCATCATGTAAGTCAAGAGCTCGCGAAAAATCTGGTCACGCAGATGGTCGACGGCATCGTCCCGCACGAGGACGGATTTTGCGAGTTCGGCATCCCGCTGCACGAGCGCATTGATGCTGTCACGAACCATTCCTTCGGCTAGCTCGCTCATTCTCGGCAGATCGACGTACGGCTTTACCTGCGGATGGCGCAAAATCCGCAGCGCGGACTGAGCGATGTTGACGCCCTGGTCTCCGATTCTCTCCAAGTCGTTATTGATTCTGGAAACGGAAAAAAGGAACCGGAGGTCCATGGCCATGGGAGCCTGGAGAGCGACGATCTGCATCACGCGGTCGTCAATCTCGATTTGCATGTCATTGATGACCTTTTCGTCTTCGAGGACCTGCTCGGCCATCGCCTGGTCTTTTTCAAACACCGCCTGCATGGCGCGATGGACGGAGCGTTCCGCCAGGCTTGCCATCCAAAGCAGCCTTTCCTTGAGTTCGCTGAGATCGTGTTCAAAATGCCGTTCCATCGGAGCTCCTAAGCCATCGAACCTTCGCGTAAACTCTGCACGGCGACGCTCTAGTCGACCGTCAACCAAACCTGCCGGTGATGTAGGCTTCTGTGCGCGGGTCGGCCGGGTTGGTGAAAAGTTTCGGTGTGGCCTGATATTCGATCAATCGTCCCTCAAGCAAAAAGGCGGTGAAATCACTCACACGCGCCGCCTGCTGCATGTTGTGCGTCACGATTACGATCGTGCATGTTTGTTTGAGCTGCACGAGCAACTCTTCGATTTTGGCAGTCGTGACCGGATCCAAAGCCGAACAGGGTTCATCGAGCAGGAGAACTTCGGGATCCACGGCCAGTGCTCGCGCAATGCACAGCCGCTGTTGCTGGCCACCTGAAAGAGCTGTCGCTGATTTGTGCAGCTGATCCTTGACCTCCTCCCAAAGCGCGGCGCGACGCAGGCTGTGCTCGACGGATTCCGATAAGTTCTTCTTGTAACCGTTGATGCGCAATCCGTAGGCAACGTTGTCGAATATGGACTTGGGAAAAGGATTCGGGCGTTGAAATACCATTCCGACCCGCCGGCGCAGCGCACTGACGTCCATGCGCATGATGTTTTGGTCATCGAGCAGGATCTCTCCCTCTGTGCGCGCGCCGGAAACGGTTTCGTTGATTCGGTTCAGGTTTCGCAAGAAGGTGGATTTGCCGCAGCCGGAAGGGCCGATCATCGCGGTGATCTCACCGGCGCCAATGTCCATCTGAACGTCAAACAGCACTTGCTTTGCGCCGTAGTAGGCGTTCAGTCCGCGCACGCGAAATCGCGTCACCTTCGGGTTGAAAGCGTGCGGATCTGCTTCTTTGTGCTCCGGGCCCGGAGCTGCCGGTGTCTCTTCCATTCCTCGGATCATTCTCCCTGGCCGCAGCACAGCCTCGCCTCGATATTCCCGCTATTTTACAAACAGGCGGGACAAAATGCTGATAATCAGCACAAAAACCGTCACCAGCAGAGCCGCCGCGTAGGCAAGAGCATGAGCGCCAGCAAACGGCTCGGTAATGAAAGCCCAAATCGCGTAAGTTAGATAGCCCACGGGCTCATTAGTCAAATGGCCAGTCCAAAGATAATTCGACCAGCCAGCCGTATACAGAAGGGGGGCGGTTTCACCAACCGAGATTGCCAGTGCCAGCAGCACACCAGTCAAGACTCCCGGCAGTGCTACGGGCAGATAAACGCCGGTGGCTACCTGCCCCTCGCTGGCACCTAGCGCATAAGCCGCTTCCCGCAGAGAGCGAGGCACCTGGCGAATGGCCATTTCGGTGGTTCGGCAGATATACGGCAACGAGATAATCGCCAACGCGATGCTTCCGGCGGCCACCGAAAACTTCCAACCAAAGGCCACCACCATCGTAACATATCCAAAATACCCGATGACGATCGACGGCACGCCTACCAGCACATCAGCAAGGAAGCGAATGGTCGGTGCCAATCGGCCATTGTCAAATTCAGCCATGTAGATGCCCGCTGCAAGTCCCGGCGGAAGAGCCAGCAGAATTCCTCCGACGCCAAGAATTAAGGTTCCTTCAATGGCGTTTAGCAGTCCTCCTGCATAGCCTTCGGTTACGTGCGTGAGCACTTCGATGGTAAGGGCGTGGAATCCGCGCAAGAGAACCATCGCCATTATCCATAGCATCGCGCCGCCGAGAAGCACGAACGCCAGCCCGCAGATGCTCCAACCGGCAAAATCCCAGAAGCGGCGTCCAAATGCGCGGCCGGCGGCGCCCGGGAAAGCAGCGGCCGATTCGTTGCCGGAAACTGTGCTCACGGCGTGACTCTCACCTGTTCGCCCGAGAAGCGAATGAGCAGGCGGGCGAAGCTATTCACAACGATGGAAATCAGACAAAGCACCAAAGCCACTTCCGCCAGGGAACGAACGGCCATTCCCGTGGGATCCTGTAGAGCGCTATCCAGCTGCGAGACGATGAACGACGCCATTGTGGAAATCGGGGCGTAGATATTCTGCGGCAAATAATTCAAGGCATTTCCGCTGATCATCAGTACCGCCATGGTTTCGCCCAAAGCTCGTCCAGTTGCCAGGATGGTTGAACCGATCAAGGTGCGTCGAACCCCGGGCAAAAGCACCGTCCTCAGCGTCTCAAATCTGCTTGCGCCGAGCGCAATGGCCCCTTCTCTCAGCATTTCCGGCTGGCTCACGAGGGCATCGCGCAGAGTTGCGGTGATCAACGGCACAATCATGAGGGTCAGGACCAGCCCGGATGTGAGCAACCCATAGCCGCTCCCCGTTGATCCGCCAAAAAACGGGACAAATCCAATCCATTTGGCCATGAACGGGAAAACATGATGTCCGAGAAACGGGATCACGACAACGTATCCCCAGAGCCCGAACACCACGCTGGGAATTGCGGCAAGCAGCTCCACGAAGAACGAAAACCACCGGCGTGCGGCCTGCGGAACGGCTTCGGCGAGAAATATTGCCGCGCCGACCCCCACCGGCACGGCGAGTGCTACGGCGATGGCGGTACTCAGAACCGTTCCCACGATCAGAAACAGGATGCCGTAGTGAGCGCCGGGAAGAATCTGCTGGCCATGGACGGTAATCGGGTTTGCGTACAGGCCGCCTAAATTCCAGCTATTTTCAAACAGGAAATGGAAGCCGTTCAGCCGCATCGCCGGCCAGGCATACACTCCCAGGAAAGCAACGATGATCAGAAGCACCGCCGCCACAGTGCTCCCGAGCGCAGCCATAAAATGGCGAAATTTCACGGCGTACCCCTGGGGAACGGTAAGCCAGTGAGAAGAAGACCAGGTTGAGTCATGCTGTGATGGCCAGGTTTCATGGGCCTGAAATCAGACGCTCATCCGCCGGCCAGAAAAGCGGCGGGCGGATGAGTATCGCATATCCTGGATTGATTATCCCTATTGAATTTGCGCGATCTGCTCCGCACTAAGCTTCACGACCGGGGCTGGAAGCGGCACAAAATGAACCGCGGCCATGAAATGCGGCGCGTTTCCTCCCGTGGGGCTGATGGCCCACGTGAATAGTTCGCGAAGTGCAGCCGCCATTTGAGGCGAAGGCTGCCTGCGGCTGACCAGCGCATATTCGTAATTGATGATCGGATAAGACTCGGGACCCGGTGCGAAAATCAGGCTGATCCTCTCGTCCTTGGGAGTTTTCGGTACCATAACCGCCGCCGCAGCGGCACCCGTGCGGGTGCTAGGAAGCAGGAATTTCCCGTCGCGATTTTCCAGCATGGCGATTCCAAGCCCGTATTTTTCAATGGCATCCTGAAAGCTCGTCCCAATATAAGCAACCGAGTACGGATTGTCCTGTATGGCGGTCACCATGCCCGGATTGCCTTCGGCGCCGAGCTCACCGGGAACGGCCGGCCAGCTCACCGTCGTGCCGTAGCTGATGTTGTTGGCCCAATCGGGTGTGCTGAATGAAAGATACTGCGTGAAAATGAACGTGTCGCCGCTTCCGTCCGTGCGATGCACGGGGATGATCGAGTGATTCGGCAGATGCGTGCCGGGATTGAGTTTGGCGATGGCCGGGTCGTCCCAATTTTGTATTTTCCCATCGTAAATTTCGGCGAGCACCGAGCCGCTCAGTTTGAGGTGCATTTTATTCAGTCCGGGCAAATTGTAGTTCACCATTTGCATGGAGATACACAGGGGAATGTTCAGCATCTCCGGGTGCTGCTTCATCAGCGCGTCGCTCATATACGCATCGGAAGCGCCAATCTGCGCAATGCCCGCTACAGACTGGGCAATACCGGTGCCGCTGCCTGTGGACTGTGGCGTAATCCGTACATTGGGGCGCATTTTGGTGTAAGCGGGCACCCAAATTTGAAAGAGCGGGTAAAGAAGGCTCGATCCTGTCTCGAGAATGTTAATCGCCCCTTGCGCTGTCGAAATGGCTGGAACCAATGCCACAGAAGCCAAAATCAGCGCCAGAGCAACGGCCGCAGTCTTGAAAAATCTCATTCGTGCTTCCTCCTCTTGAATTAAGTCCGTTTTTTCGAAACGTACTATAGTTGCCGAGCGCAATTGCCGGCTCTCCGCATTAAAAGTTGAAGCTGGTTCAGTTCACTCCTTCCCGGGCTTACCCAAAGTGGGCGCCGACCCCGGGAGTGTGTATCGCAGGTCCCAGAAAAGCATATTGACATGCGCATTGTTGGGCTGACCTGGAGCGACGTACCAAGGGTCGCGGTTTACGTAGGAATACTGACCAATCAGGCTCAACGCGCCGTATTTCGCGTTTTTCCAGAAATTATTCGTGAATCCGATCGTGCCTTCCTGGATGCTTCTGTTATCACCAGATGATGGGCCGGCGCAGCCGGTTACAGGACCAAAGCCCCAGCCTACCGGGCAGCTGTTTGTGTCCAGCTGCACGTTTCGGGGAATGTAAACGAAGCCATAGTAGCCAAATACAGTGGTGTCGCCGTGCGTAAATTCAAGGCCATCTACAGTCGATCCGGAATGCATGAGAGATGGGCTTCCATCCGCTCGGATTGCCAGATCGGGCGTTTGGCCGAAAATATAGCGGCCGCCGCCATCGCTCCAATAGTTGTGTGTGAGCAAACGGAGTTCTTTCGTGATGCCAAAATCCAAGTTGACGAACCCAGCGCCGCCGGTCGCCGAGAAGTGCGTGGCAGTTGCTTGATTGTAGAGCTGGAAAAATCGCGCGATGCCGCCCACTTCGAAATGCAGCCGCTTCGATGGATCAAGTGCCAGTTTCGCGATGATATCCGGAGCTTTGTTCGGCGGATTCAACGCCGTGCTTCCGTTGTCCAACTCGCCGCCCGCGTAATACGCGCAGCAAGAAGGTAGCGTCACGCCGGTGGAACCGTTCGTGCCTCCCATGTATTGGTCTGGAGAGTCTAAGGCGACAGCAAAGGCACCTTTATCTCTGGCGAAATGGTATGCCACTCGAAGTTCGGGAATGCGTCCCCAGACGTCGCCGACCTGGTAGTTTGTGTCCATATTGTCGGAAAAGAATATGTCGCCCGGCAAAGGCGAAACACCAACGCGATTGGGAGTAGCGAGGCTCCAAGTCTGGCCGCCAAGTATTTCCCACGCTCCCTTGCGAACGTCAACCCAGTACAAGCGCGATCGCAGCGTGTTGCTGTTGCTGCTGACAGCCAGATTGTTGGGGGCATTGCCGAGGAAGTCGGCCTCCATGTAGCCGATTACGTGAGAGCCCTTCACATCTGCATCCACCCGGAACCCTATCCGAGAGTTTTGCATGCTGAAGCGGAGCTCGTGTTCATTTGCCTGAAAAACCCCTGGCCCGCCGTAAGGAATTCCGGCGAAGTTTGTGCCAATGCCGCTTCCTACGTCCGTACTGCGCCACACGGAGGTCAAGTCCATGAAACCAACTGGAGTGATGTACGCACTGCCAATCTTGAATTGCAGAGGCGATTCCGGCATGGTTTCATCACGGACTTGCCCGCCGACTGTCGGAGCGGTTTTTGCTCCGCTTGCTGCCGGTGCCAGCGAAGAGCTTTCGGAGGACGAGTCTCGCTGCGATCCGGATCCGCTACCGAGGACTGGTGCTTCCGCAGATAGCGAGGACGCTTTGATTGAACTCGGAGAGCTGATTGTGAGGTTCACGCCATTTCCGGAGGACCCGCTGGATCGTGCCAACTGCTTTTCAAGCGCGTCAATTTCGGCTTGCTGCTGCCGGAGCTGTTCTTGCGTTGTGGTCAACTCTTTACTCTGCCAAGCAAGGAGCTCGCGCAATTGGTGCATTTCGCTCTGCACATTCGAAATCTCCGCATTCGGGCCTTCGATTTTTCCAGAAGCGGTGACGGCTTCCTTCTTTGGCTGAGCAACTGGGTTACCGGTTGAGGCGTCCGCGCTGCCTGCGTTGCTTCCGTGCGAGGATTTATGGAGCGAGTTTCCATCCGTGCCGGCGAAGGCTCCTCCGGCCGATAATGCTGCGATTAAGCAAGTGACGAGGATCCTTTTCATTCGGTCTCCTTCCCGAGAGTGTGCCTGGATTTGGGCTTCGAGTACCTGAAAGTCCAAACGCGAGCCCGGCTTTTCCGTACACTGATGAAATGTGGCGGCCGGCCTTTGAAAGAGGATGCCAGCCGCTTGGGGCGATGTAGCAGACTTTGCGCGGATGGGTTGTGGGTTCGGCTCAAGATCCGCTCCGTGGATCGAGGAAAACTCTGACAGAAGATTTTGAAAGAGCGGTGAGGCCAGTGTGAATATTCTGTTACAAAAGAAAGGCGCTAAGCTACTCAAAGTACAGCGTCTTAGCAGCCGCAGCGAAGCTTTCACCCGGTTTCGAATCCCAGACGCTTCTAGGCTTTGATGTCCAAAGGAATGGAAAAGTGGAATTTTGAGCCTTCGCCGACGCTGCTTTCGACCCAAATTTTTCCCCCATGGCTCTCGACAATGTGCTTTGCAATGGCCAGCCCCAAACCAGTCCCGCCGCCGTCACGAGATCGCGCATCATCTACGCGATAGAAGCGTTCGAATATCCTGGACTGCTCCGTTTGTGGGATGCCGATTCCGGTGTCTGCCACTGTAATTACGGCGAAATTGGCCGCCGATCCGACGCTGACCGTGATTTGGCCGCCGCGGTCTGTGTACTGGATCGCGTTGTCCAGCAAATTGCGAATAACCTCGCGAAGAAGGCTGCCGTTTCCTCGCACTCTAAGCTTCGTGGCAAATGGCGCCGCATTGAGCAGAATTCCTTTTTTAGCGGCTGCGGTCCGTGCCGCCTCTTCTTCGAGGCTCAATATTTTCCCGAGCTCGATGGATTGCACGTCGGTTTGCCAATTCCCAGCCTCAATGCGCGAGAGCTTTAATAAGCCATCGATTATCTGCGAGAGCCGCGCCGAATGGTCACGAATGATTTCTACGAACCGCCGGCTATTATCGCGATCTTCGAGAGCCCCTCCCAAAAGCGTTTCCGCAAATCCCTGAATGGCTGTCAGCGGGGTGCGCAATTCGTGCGAGACATTGGCCACGAAATCCTTTCTCATTTGTTCCAAGCGCCGCAATTCCGTCATTTCGTGCATGACCAGCACGGCTCCGCGCGAAACCTCTTTTTTGGCGGCCTCTGATCCAAATGCCAGCACGGGCGCGACAGTAACGAAAAAGGTTTGTGGGCGCACCGGTCCGCCAGTGGAAATCTCCGTGTGGATTCCCTCTTCGCCTCGAAGAACCCGGCGGATTAGCTCGACAATCTCCGGCAGCCGGATCGCTTCCAGTATCGATTTGCCTTCGATTGAGCTGCGCGGAACGTTCCATATTGCGGCGAACGCCTCGTTGCAAAATGAGATGCGGTCCGCAGCGTCTACAGCCGCGATGCCTTCAGCCATGCTGCGCATGATTGCCGCGGAGCGATTCCGCTCATCCATGAGAGAGCGGTTTGACTCGAGGAGCTCGATTGCGTGGCACCTGATTTTCTCGACCGATGCAGCGAATTCGGGATCGAGTTTTGCGGATTCTTCAACTTCCTTTCCTTTAGAAAAATTCCCTTCACTCATGCTGCGAAGCACACACGTGATCCGCGCGATCCGGCGCAAGAGACGCCAGAGAAAAACGAGCAGCGCCGCTAAGGCGGCAAGCAAGGCACCGATCGCGACCTGGAGGAAAATATGCGAACGTCCCTCGAAGAGAAAAAAAATGGCTGGTTGCAAGTCCGTCAGCTCGCGCGCGTTTCGAACAGGTAGCCTGCGCCGCGAATGGTCTTCAGGTATTGCGGATGTTCGGCATTGACTTCCACCTTTTCCCGCAAACGCCGGACATAAACGTCTACGCTGCGCGGAGTTACGAAGCGGTCACTTCCCCATACTGCATCAAGCAACTGATCGCGACTGAAAACGCGGTTTGGCCGCGAAGCCAAAAAGTACAGCAGGCGGAATTCCAGGGTGCTGAGCGCCAGTGTGTTGCCGTCGCGTTGCGCCCGGTATGAAGCGGGATCGATTTTCAGCCCGCCAATCTGGATTACTTTGATTTCTTTTCCGGGAGGCTGAACGCGCCGCAGCAGAGCTTTGACACGCGCGATTACTTCCCGGGGGCTGAAAGGCTTGGTGACGTAATCATCAGCGCCGAGTTCAAGGCCTACAATGCGGTCCGCTTCATCGCCGCGTGCGGTCAGCATCAATATGGGCAATCGGTTCAAGCGTTCATCCCGGCGGATTTCCTTGCAGACTTCCAGTCCGGAAAGTTTCGGGAGCATCAGGTCCAAAATCAGCAAGTCGGGAGGGGATTTGCGCACCTGTACCAGAGCGGCCACGCCATCAGAACAGGAATTCGTCGCGTAACCTTCGTTTTCGAGGTTATATCGCACCAGCTCAACGATGTCCTTGTCGTCTTCGACAATCAGAATCCGGCTTTGGCTGCTCACGCTGGTTTGAGCATATCGAAAGCCCGTTCTCCCAGCAAGGCACGGAGCTCCGTGTTAACGGAATTTCACAAAGTGAAAATTCCTTAACGCGGCCGCGGCGCTCGCAAGGCTTCGCTATGGTTAAGCCGCTCCTAATTTCCTCCGAAGATGTATTTTAGACCTGCCAGATAATTAAAACCCAATGCTGGATACCCGACCGCATCGGCATACCGGCGGTCCAGCAGATTCTGCGCTTCGCTCATGATGGTTAAAGAATGGGTAACAGCAAATTGCACTCCCAAATCCAGATGGAAATGGCTCGGATTGCTTGTGAATCCGAGCCCGAGGAAATCACTATCAGTTTCGCGCCCAACATAATAGCCCGCCAGGTTCCAGTCCGTTCGCCGGAAGCTCGCATTTAAAATCAGATTCGCCGAGTGGAGCGGGCGCAAAAACAACCGGTTTCCCGGCGTGAGCGTAGGATCAAATGCATTTGGAGCTTTCAGCACGCGCGTGTCGTCGTACGTGTAATTTCCGATCACGCTTAACCAGCGTAGCGGTTGCGCTTCCATCTGCGCGCTTGCCCCAAATGCGCGGGCCGCATCCGTATTGAAAAATTCGCCGTAACCTCCTTCTGCGGCCAAGTCAGCGGGCGTGCAGGTCGCTGGAATAGGAAACGCGCACGGTGAGCCAGGAAAACATGATGCGAAACTCACAATATCTCTGAACTCGTTGCGAAAGAACGTCGTGGAAATCTTCATGCGCTCGTCCGCAAGCGCCTGATCAATTCCCGCATTGAACGTTGTGCTGCGCTCCGGCTTTAAATTGGGATTCCCCGGAAAACATGGATCGGCTTCAAACGATTGAGTAAAATCCGGCTCCTTAATCCCCAGGCCGTACGAACTGCGGATTCGCATTTGGCCCCAAAATCCACGTCCAAACCGAGCCAAGTACGCAAACCCGATCCGCGGAACCACCCGGGTGCCAAAACTGGAGTTTGCTTCAGCGCGTGCACCGGCGATCGCGGTGAGCCGCCGGCCGAAGGTGTAATGCGTCTCGATGTACCCGCCTTGATTGTTTCGCCGCTCGTGCGGCCCGTCGGAAGAGCCGTTTTCTACTTCATAGTTGTATCCCAAAGACAGGGCTCCGGGTCCAAACAGGTACGTGGACTGCTCTTCAAGACCCGTCTGATTGAATTCGTCGATCGCCGTGAAAACCGGCACGTCCACAATGAAATCGCGGAAATATGACTCTGTTGCTGCAATATGATGCTGCCAGTGCGAGCCGGTAGAGAAATCCCAGCTCAAATTCGCGGCGAAATCGTGCAAATCGGAGGATTGCCCGAGGTTGGGCGGTTCCAGAAGAGTTTGCCCCGGCTGGCCCGCGTCGCTGGCCGTGTTGCGAACAGCAAGTCGGAACTGATCGGTGTCGCTGATTTTCCATCCGAAATTGCCGGAGAGCGTAGCGTCGCGAAAACGGTCATTCGGTCCCTGGCCGTTGCTGTCGAAATACGAAACTGCGGGTGCGTAATCAAATCGTCCGATTTTTCCGCTCAAATCTGCTTCTTCGCGCTGCGTATCGAAAGTGCCGCCTTCGCCCAGAAGCTCCAGCCGAGGCTTTTCGGTTGTGCCGCGCCGCGTAAAGATCTGCACCACTCCATCCATAGCGTCGGAACCAAACAGCGCGCTCGAAGCGCCGTGAACGATTTCAATCTTGTCGACATTCGTGAGACTGAAGTTGGAGAGATCGATGTCACCGCCGGGTTCATTCACCGGCGTGCCGTCAATCAGCACCTTGGTGAAATTGGAGTTTCCGCCATCGAGAAACAGAGACGTGATCCCTCCGAAGGGGCCCAGTCTCGCAATATTGATTCCCGGAGCGGAAGCCAGAAGGGGCGCGAGCCAGATCGCTTGCCGCTGATCGATTTGCTTGCGCGTGAGAACTGTAACGGGAGAGGCAACGGTATTGGCCGGAACAGGTTCGGCTTCAGCAGAGACCACGACTTTGGACGAAAGCGGCGCGAGTTCCATGCGCACGTTCCATCTGAGGCGCTCGCCCGCCGAAAGTGCAAATTCCTGCTCGACGACGGACATTTGCGGCGCGAATACGCGGATGCGGTATCTCCCCGGCGCGAGACCCATCGAGAACGTTCCATCGGCGGCACTGTGCACGTGGATTTTTGCCGGCGGTGAAACAGAACCTTGCTCCGCAACAATTCTCGCCCCGGGTATGGGTGCACCGGTGCGGTCGACGACACGGCCGTAAAGTATCGCTTTGGATTGGGCCCGGCTCAAGCCTGAAAGACCGAGGAACGCAACAGCGAAAAAACTGAAGAAATGCAGGAACCGCCGTCCGGAGAGCTTCATTTTTCCTCCTTCTCCCTCTCGCGCGGGAGTGTGAAGGCTGTCTCGAAGAGAAAGCGGTCCGTGCGCTGCTGTTGCGCTGGGCGGCTTACGTCTTCGAGATAGAAACTCCGTCGGTCTCCTGGCTTAGCGGTATTGCGTGAGCGCGGCCTTCCCGCGACGGCACCGCGTCTTTCGACGAAGCGTTCCGGCGCAGTGACGCGCGCTCGAATTTTTCCGCCATACAGTCGCGCAGCGGCGGCGGCTTTTGACCGCCTTCCCGTGCACGGAGTTTCGCGATGAATTTTCCAGCAGCGGAGAGCCTTTTCCTGCTCGCCTCTGCCGGTCCTTCGATTCACTCAATAGCGCGGGCGCACAATCCGCCTTTGCCCCGTCTACTTTACCAGAGAATCGTCTTCGCGCGCGCGTCGCAGAACGACGCGCGGACGTCCGCCGGCGCCCGTCTCCACCTCAAGCGGGGTGCCGAAGGTTTGCGCGAGCAATTCCGCGCGATAAACCTCTTCGGGACGGCCCGCGGCAATGCATTTGCCTCCTTGCAGCAGCACCACCCAGTTGAAAAACTCCGCAGCGAGGTTCAACTCGTGAGTCACAATCACCGACGTGTAGCGATTCTGTTCCGTCAAATTCCGCAACCTGCGCATCAATTCGACTTTTCCGCCGATATCCAAATGCCGCGTGGGCTCGTCAAGCAGCAAAAGCTGCGGCTGTTGCGCCAGCGCCCGCGCCAACACGACGCGCTGCCGTTCGCCGCCGGAGAGCTGGTCCATAGACCGCTCCGCCAGAGCCGTAGCACCCGTTTGCTCCAGCGCATTTTCCGCCATCAGAATATCGGCGTCGTTTTCGAAGCGCAGCCTTCGCCCGTGCGGGTATCTTCCTTGCAAGACGTATTCCCAGACGGTCAGCGGAAAAAGCAAATGGCTCTCCTGATGCACAATCGCGATTCTCTGCGCGCGATCGCGCAAGGAAAAACTGCCCGGTGGCCAGCCGTCCAGCTCGATCCGTCCGGACAGCGGTTTGAGCTGCCCTGATAGGATCTGCAGCAGTGTCGATTTTCCGCTGGCGTTTGGCCCCAGTATTCCGACGATCTCGCGCTGCCGCGCTGCGAAGCTTACAGGACCAAGAGTGAATTTGGGCGCGGCGGCCGCGGAAGCGGAGTAGGCGTAGCTGACCTGCTCCACGACCAGCCGGACGGGATTTTCCCCCCAACTGTCCAACGTGCTCGCGCTTGGACTATTGCCAGCCACTTGTTGCATACTCAAACCATACTCCGCTTTAAAAGATAGATGAAAACGGGTGCGCCGATTGCTGCCGTCATCGCGCCGACCGGCAGTTCCGTGGGAGCCGCGATGGTCCGCGCGAGAGTGTCGGCCAGCGCAACAGCAATCGCGCCGCCTAGCGCCGATGCTGGAATCAGCAACCGGTAATCCGAGCCAAAAATCATGCGGATCACATGCGGAATCAACAGTCCAACGTATCCAATCGCGCCGCTCACAGAAACCGCGACTCCAGTCAGCAGCGAAGCACCCACGTACACCACCAGCTTGACTCGCGGTACATTCACTCCCAGATGGTGCGCTTCCTGTTCGCCCGTTAAAATTAGGTTCAAATCCGACGAAGTACTGTAAATCGCACCAATGGCCGCAAGCACCAGCAAGAACAGAAATCCCAATTGTACAGCGGGTGTTGTGGCAAGATCGCCCATCAGCCAGAAAGCCATGCCACGCAAGTCCCGTCCGCTAAGCGTGGTCATCAAAAACATGATCACCGCGGAAAGAAATGAAGCCGCAACAATTCCGGCGAGCAGGAGTGTCGTGCTGTCCAGCTGTCCTCCGCGGCGCCCCAAAAAATAGACAGCCGCAATTGTCACAAGAGCGCCGACGAACGCTAATCCCTGCATGGCCCATGGTTCATGCGGAAACCACGCCAGCGCACAGATGGCGCCAAGCGCGGCGCCGCTAGAAACGCCCAGCACGTAGGGATCGGCGAGCGGGTTTCGCAGGAGCGCCTGAAAAGACGCACCCGAAACAGACAATGCTGCACCCACCAGGATTCCGAGCGCGATTCGAGGGAGTCGCAGTCCAAAAACGACCAGTCGGTCGGATGACGGAATGCTGTTCCAATGTCCCACCATTCCGCGCACCAGCGTCAGGACTATATCTCGCACACTGATCGGATACGCACCGACCTTCAATGAAAAAACCACTACAACGAAGAGGATGGCGCCGAGCACGCCGCAGATGGAAAAAATCTTTCCCGGTTTTATCGCGCGCACAAAAACTCCTCCGCCGAAACACGCCGCGGTCTGGTCCAAGTCTCTCGACTATTTTCATTCGAGCCCGGCGAACGTCGCACGTTCCTGTTGCTGGTTTTTTGGAAGATCTCCGGGTGCAATTCCTGCGCGAGTTGCTCGATGACGTCGATCAACCCCGGCGCGGGAACGTCGATTTCGTCGCTGACAACAGCAATGTGCCCTTCTCGAACTGCAGGAAGCTCGCGCCACGGCTCCAGAGCGCGCAGTTCCCGCAGGCGTGCAGCAATCGTTGCACTTGCGTTCATCAGTCTCGCTGAATCACCCGATGCATGCGGGTCCATGTTGCTCTGCGCGTAAATGAGATACTGGGGATTCAGCTTCACCACTTCTTCCATGCTAACAAGGGGCCAATTTTGATCGGTTTGAACCACCGATCGAGCTCCGGCCCAGCGCAGTGCATCGGCTATAAATGTATTCTTTCCGACAGACTGCAAAGGATTGTCCCAGACCACGAAGAGTGCCGGAATCGGCGCAACATTGGCCAGCTTTGCTTTCAACGCAGCCAGTCTTTGCTGCAGTTCGTGAACCAACCGCCGCGCCTGTTCTTGTGCGCCGATCACGCCGCCGATATCCCGAATGGATTGCAGCATCCCTGTGACGCTGTGCGGATTTGTGGTGTAGACGGGGATTCCTAGACGCTCGAGCGAATCAACGGTGTCCCAGCTGTTTACTGATGCAGCGAACACCACGTCGGGCCGTGCTCCCACAATCGCTTCGAGGCTAGGGTTGAGCGGCATGCCTATTCTGGATTTTTCCCGTGCTGCCGCCGGACGATCGCTGAACTTCGAGACGCCAACCAACCTGCTCTGCGCTCCGAGAGCGAACACGATTTCTGTCAAATTTGGCGCTAGAGTTACAATCCGTCGCACGTTCACAGGCACACGAACGGTCCTTCCTGATTCATCGATCACTACGCGCTGAGCCGAATGCATGCTTTCGCCGGCGTGCGACTTGGCCATTCGAACGGTCCGAACTTGAGAGGTGGCGCTGGCGGCCGTTGTTTCGCACAAGGCGCAGATCAGCGCAATCGTGGCCCATCCGGCTCGAGCGTTTCTGCCTTGCACGGGATCAAATTTGCCTGGTGATTCGCTCCGCACCCATGAATTCCCGCAGCGCTTCCGGAATCACAATTGAGCCGTCGCGCTGCTGATAATTTTCAACAATAGCGATCCACGTGCGTCCCGTCGGGAGGCCTGACCCATTGAGCGTATGCACAAAACCGCTTTTCCCTGTTTTTCCTTTGAAGCGAATGCCGGCACGCCGCGCTTGAAAGGCTTCACAGTTCGAGCAGCTCGAAATTTCCATAAAGCTATTTGACGACGGCGTCCAGACTTCAATGTCGTAGGTCTTAGACGAAGCGAATCCCATATCCCCTGTGCAAAGCAACATCACGCGATAGTGCAAGCCCAGTTGCTGCAGGAGCTGCTCCGCATCACGAACCATTTTCTCCAGCTCGTCATAGCTTGATGCGGGCCGCGTGAATTTGAACATCTCCACCTTTTGAAATTGATGCTGCCGTTTGATTCCGCGCGTGTCTTTTCCGGCGGCGCCGGCTTCGGAACGAAAGCATGCGGTCCACGCGCAAACGTTGATCGGGAGCGTCTCCGCATCCAAAGTTTCGTCGCGGTAGAGATTCGTCAGCTCAGTTTCCGCTGTAGTTGTGAGCCACAAATCCGTGTTTTCCAGACGGAACATGTCTGCGGCAAATTTGGGCAGTTTTCCGTCCGCAAAAAGCGACGCGGTGTTCACAATGAACGGCGGTAAAATCTCAGTGTAGCCCTGCGCGTGCGTGTGCACATCCAGAAAGAAATTCGCAAGCGCGCGCTCGAGTTTTGCCCCCGCCCCACGATAAAGCGCAAATCGCGTTCCGGCAATTTTCGCGGCGCGTTCCAAATCCAAAATTCCCAGCGCCTCGCCCAGTTCCCAGTGTGGTTTCGGCGAAAAATCAAACTTGGGAGGCGAACCCCACCGCCGCACTTCCACATTGCCTTCCGCACCGCTCCCAACGGGAACAGAACTATGCGGAATATTCGGTACGTTCAGCATAAATGCGCGGAGTTTCTCTTCGAGTTCAGCCGCTTGGGCATCTTCACCCTTGATTTCTTCGGCGGCCTGCTTCATGCGCGCCAGCAGCGCGCTGGCGTCCTGGCCTGACTTCTTCAGTCGCGCCATTTCTTCGCTGCCACGGTTGCGCTCCGCTTTCAACCGTTCGACGGCGGTGATGCGCCGGCGGCGCTCGGCGTCTATTTGACGGAATTCGCCGAGATCGAGCTTCGCGCCGCGATTGCGCAGCATCTGCTCGATTTCGTCGAGATGCTCGCGGAAGTATCCGAGATCCAGCATGTTTGCAGAAGAATACTTTAGCTGAAAGCGGGAGACGAATGGATATTTTGTCACAGAGGTGGTTCTATCTCGACGTTAGTCACTCGGACGCGATGCTCAGCCTCTCAGTCAAGAGTCCGATAAGGATGTGAGTGGGAATTTCCTCGGCGATTCAACACGATTTTGGAGAGCGTGGCCTCGACTCGGCATGGGCATAATCGCCGCGGAGCGGAACCGCCGTTTACCCCGCGTCCTTGTCCGCAGCCTGCTGTTACGGCGTCGCTTTGTGATATTGAAACCGATAGCTTACGGGCGTCGCGCCGGAAACGGCACGCGTGTCGTAGCGTAGCAGATACTCGATGTGCCGCGGATCCAACGGATATCCAACGCCCGCTGGGTACGGATACGGTCGCGCTTGATTGAGCGGCAGCGGGCTCACCGTGCTGCCGTACTTCGAATAAAAGTCCATATCCTTGTCAAAGCCGTCGGCGTAAAAGAAATAATCGCGCACCCATCCTGTCGGTAATTTCGGCAGTGACGACGGATCGAAGCTCAGCGCCACTTCATCGCCCGAACCAAAGACAACGTACTCTTCGTCCGCGCGCCGGAGCAGCGAAAGCACGTCGCCATAGCGCGTGTAGTTCCCCGATTGCTGCGCATAAGGACCTGTGGCGCTCACTTCGTCGTAGATGTAGCTCAAATCCGCGGGCAGGCTGCCCACCTCGTATTTCGGATACCCATGAAAATCCAGACGTGCCCTCGCCAGCGGAACCATCGTGACTCGGTACGGCGTACTCGCCGGAGAATTCACAATCCGAATGCGGTCCCAGTAAATGCGTAAATTCGTAACGATGCGAATCCTGCGCGCGCCCGGTGGAAGCTTTCCGGTAAGGTCCACGGTCATGGTGCGTTCGAGGCCAGCTGGAAAGCCGATGTGGTTTACCACGCGATGCCAGTGCCCGGCTGCGTCCTGTACTTCGATGTACGGTGAAATCGGTTTCAATCCCGCTTGCCAAGCAGCGTAGAGCGAGCTCGCGGAAAAATAATCCGTCAGCCCGTCAAGCAGCAGATGCAAAGGGTAGTGCGGATTCCAACGGCCCAGATCCACTTCGATCCAGTGCAATTTTGAGAAGCCTTCGTACGGAACGGTGGCGAAGTCGGTGACAAAATGATGATCGCGTTTCAGAACGAGCGGTAAGACGTTGCGACCATTTGAGTCCCACGCGCCAACCGGCGGATGCACTGCACCCGCAATGACGCGAAAGCGCGGGAACGGCGGATTCATCGAAAAGCGCGCGTTCGGATAAACCACGGTGCTTGCAGGATGGTCTACCGCGAGCAACTGCACTTCATTCAAATAGTCTAACTCTTCCATCGGTTCAAGCAGCCGGAAGCTCAGCATCCCATTTTTCGGTTGCACTGCAGCGCGATTCACTTTCAAATATTCCTGCGGATTGGAAACGTTGCGTTGCCCCGGCGCGACCCAGTGACCCACGATGCCCGCCCCAAGCATGTCGGAAATAAATTCAAATTCCCGGCCGTTCCACGAAAAGAGCAGCGGACAGGAGCTGCCCTTGCGGTCGAGTTCAGTAATGGACTGCGTGGAGTCTGCGGGGAATTTGATCTCGTCCTGGAGCACACCCGTCGGCCATAGCATGCGAACAATGTCCACGCGATTTTCAGCGTCCAATCCGACGCTCACGGTCGTGTCGTCCTGGCCGAGATAACCGGAAGCGCCGGCAATTTCGAATTTTTGGCTAAGCGTTCCGGCTAAAATCTTCACTTTTGTGCCGATGGCGCTTTTGTTGTCGCCGAGTCCGTGCAGCGACAATCGCAGCCAGTGGTTTTTATTCCCGCCCACGTTGTGCAGCAGCACCGGAGGCCCACCGTTTTGCGTAATCAGCAGGCTCTCCGCGCCGTCGCCGAAAAAATCGGCAGCAACAATCGAGCGCGGATGCTTCAGATGAATTTTGTCGAGTCCGAGCTTCTTCGAAACGTTGTAAAAGCCTCTCGCACCCTCATTGCGAAGAATCGCAAGGTGCCCGTGGCCGGAAGAATCTTGTCCCACTGCCGCAAGATCCAGCCATCCGTCATTGTCGTAATCCAGCGAGGCAATCCCCCACGCGCGTTTCCAATGCAGATCCGGCAATTTCACGGGAACGAATGTTTTTCCCTGCACATTGCGCCAAAGCGAAACCGCCGGCGCCGAACCGTGGGTGAAGGCAAGGTCCATCCAGTTATCTTTGTTGAAATCAAAAGCTATTGCGCCAACGGCCGGAGCAATGGTTGACGTCCAGGGCTGAATTGCCCGGAACAATCCCTCGCGCGGATTCAGATAAATAACGGGCGCATGATCCGCCGCGGCCAGCACCAGGTCGATGGCGCGATCATTATTGATGTCGCTTACCGTCGCACCCCAGCTCGAGCCCGGTCCGCTCAATCCTGTTTGCAACGTAACGTTTGTGAACGTTCCGTTTCCATTGTTGCGCCACATTTCGTTGGGCGCTCGGTAGCGCGTGACGAAAAGGTCCAGGTCGCCATCGTGATCGTAGTCCACAAACGTAAGGCCCATCGCAACTCCGGTCACGTCGATCCGCGCAGTTTTAGTCACATCGCGGAATTTTCCGTTACCCTCGTTGTGAAAAAGGGCGACTCCGCCGTCATAGCTCACAGCAAGATCGGGACGCCCGTCATTGTCGTAATCGCCCACTGTGCAACTTATGCCGGCGCCCGGAACCTGAATTCCGGATTGCGCGGTGACATTTGCAAAGCGCCCACCCCCTAAGTTCCGGTACAGTCCCGGATGGCCGCTGCCATCCGCGTTGGCCAGAAAAATCCCGGGCCGCCCATCCCCTGCAAAATCAAAAACGCACGCTCCCGAGCCAAAAGAAGCCGTGGCGGGATGCTCATGCAGCGTGCGATCCAGCGGCGCGGCGTGCACCGGCAAACCGGATTCCCGGGTCGCATCCACAAAATGCACGGGAATTTCCGGGGGGACAGCTTCTACACCAGGGGGCACTTGCACCACCAGCGAATATTTCCCTTCATCTCCATAAATCAAACTCATCGGCGTCGCGATTTTTTTTTGCGTATCCCTTTCGAAGCGGGCCAGATATTCGCGCGCCTCCGTGGTTTTGCCCGAGCGCTGATACGCTTGCGCCAGCGCAAACATCGCCGAAGCGTGAAACCGATTCAGCTTAAGTGTGGCAAGGAAGGCGTCAATGGCCTTCGCGTAATGGCCTTGCGCCATGAAGTCCTGACCGAGAAAATAGCGCGAGTCAGCGTCGCTCGGATCCAACGCGATGGCTCGCTCAAAATCATTCTGGGAAGCAGCCGCATGCCCCGTGGACTTTTCCAGCAAACCAAGGTTGTACCAGATCCGCGGATTCTTCGGCTCGCGTGCGGCCGCCTCGTTCAAGATGGCTCGCGCTTGCGGGAACTCTCCAAGGTCGAGCAGCGCGATGGCCTCGTTCAAATGCGCCGCGTAAAGGTGCGGATCCAGCGCATAAGCTTTTTTAAATTGTACAAGAGCAGCCTGCGGCTGTTGGCGATTCATATACGCCACGCCCAGGTTGTTGGCTTGCGCAGCCGCATTTCTGTTGCCGGACTTCGCGGAAACCTGCGCCGCGACAGGTGGATGGGAGAAAAACAAAAACAGGAACGCAGCAAAAAACAGAACGAGCGCGAAAATCAGTCCGTAAAATTTGCGCAGCGGTCTTGCGCCACTATCTGGTTTCGTAAGCCCGCGAGGCAACAATTCCCACGCCTTCCTTGACGGTAATCGTTTGGCCCGCGGAGATATTTTTGAGATCGTCTACGTGCCCGCTGGGCCAGTCAATTTCGATCTTATCTGCGCGAACATTCTGGCCGAGACCGAACGTTAGCACAAGCTCGCTGGCCGAAAGATAACTCGACCCGCTGGTCAGCATCTGATCCTGCGTCACTCCGCCGGCTGTGACATGGACAACCGAATCGAGTCCGTCACGATTGGACTTCGTACCCACAAGTTTTATGCGCAGGCTGTGGTTTGTTCCGCCCTTGTTTCGGAAAAGCGCGGCCGGGCCGGTGTTCGTCGAGACCAGAATATCGAGTTTGCCATCGTTGAACACATCGGCATACGCGGCCCCTCGCGCCACTCGCGGAACATTGAACGAGGTGCCCATCTGCGAGGTCACGTCGGCAAATTTTCCTCCTCCGAGATTATGGAAGAGCAGTGGCGGCTCCGCGTAATGCACTTGTGGCTGCACCACGTGAATATCCTGCTGAATATGCCCGTTGGCCACAAAGATATCCGGCCAGCCGTCGTTGTCATAGTCGAAGAAGAAGCAACCGAACCCAAGCGTCAGCAGGCTCGCACGGCCGATCTCCGAATGCGGCGCTTCATCCACGAAAAGCCCGTTGCCCTCGTTGTGATAAAGTCCGAGCATCTGATTCGAAAAATTCGAAACCAGCAGGCTCTGGTAGCCGGAATGATCGTAATCCGCCGCGGCTGTGCCCATCCCGGCGCGCGCAACGCCATCTTCGCTGAATCCTACACCGGACATCACCGCCTTTTCCGTGAATGTCCCGTTGTGATTGTTGATGTACAACTTGTTCGGTTCGGTGTCGTTGCTGACAAAAACGTCCGGCCAGCCGTCGTTGTTCGCGTCAAACACTGTAATGCCCAGACTTTTTGACGTTGGATCATAAAATCCGGCCTGCTTGGTCTCGTCCGTAAAAGTCCCGTTCCCGTTGTTCCGCCAGAACCGCAGTGACGCTCCATGATACGCTTCCGGCGTGCAGTACGATTTCGTCCGGCCGTCGAGCGTGCAATAGATGTCTGTTTTCGGAGTCCATTGAACATAATTGGCCACGAGCAAGTCGAGCAATCCATTCCGTCGGTCGTCTATCCATGCAGCGCTGGTGCTGAATTCGTTGTGGCCCCACAATCCGGCCTGCTTCGTCACGTCGGTGAATGTGCCGTTGCAGTTATTGCGGAAAAGATGGCTCTGGCCGAGCGCCGTTACGAAAATGCTATCGCAGCCGCTGTTGTTGTAGTCGCCTACCGCCACTCCCATTCCGTACATCTCCACGTGCAGCCCAGCCTGACGCGTCACGTCCGTGAACGTCCCGTTGCCGTTGTTGCGATAAAGTTTCATATAGGTATGGCGGGTGCCGTGCCCCGGCCAGTCGGTTCCGTTGATTAGCAGAATGTCAGGCCGCCCATCATTGTTGTAGTCAAAAAACGCCACACCCGAACCCATGGCTTCCGGCAACCACATTTTCCCGAATGCGCCATTGTTGTGGATGAAATGAATGCCCGCAGCGCGCGTCACGTCCACAAAATGAATCGGCGATGCAGGGGCCTTTGCCGCACGCAAACTTGCCACTGCAAGCGAAGCGATTACGACGGCAGCGGCAATCGGCAATTTCGGGGCGAATGCGCGCATCAGCGGTAGCCTTTCTCAGCCTTCATGCTCGCGTACGGCGACGCGCGACCGTCAAGAGGTGCGGATTTGATTTCGTGTATCGGCTGGCGCTCGTTGTTATCGTTCGGATGCGCGCGAAGATACGGCCCCGTAAGAGCTCCTTCCGCTTCATTCGCTTTGAACCGCAAGTAGCGAACCTCAAAAGCCCGCGCGCGGTTCGCGTTGCCCAGCCCGTTATAACAGAGCATCAGATTATAGTTTGCTTCTACATCTTCAGGATCAATGGCGATGACTTTCCGAAATTCGCGTATGGCCGTCCTATACCGGCGCATCAAAAAGTATGTTCGGCCCAGATCGTTGCGCGCCACGCGATCGTTCGGGTACTGCTTCAGCGCAATTCTCACTTGCTCCACGGAGGATTTGTATTTCCCCTCGTCGCGCAGCAGCGTTGCGTAAAAATAGTGTGCGCTGGCAAGATGCGGCGCCACTTGGAGCGCTCGCTTCAGAACTTTTGCCGCGCCGATGAGATTTCCTTCCTGAAGTCGAGCGCGCGCCATATTCACCCATCCATCGGCGCGATTTGGAACTGCCTGTGCCACTTTCGCAAATGCCGCATCCGCGCCCTCAAGATCCCCCTGCAACAGCAGGCCAATGCCGTAATCGTTCCAGCGTTGCCAGTCTTCCGCCTTAACCACCACGCGCGGCTTGGACGGACGCGCGTTCGCCGCCAAAACATTCAGCACCGCGGTATCTTTCGCCATCGTGACGATCGGCAGATCAGGAATTCCAGGCCGCTTGCCCGAATCGCCTTTCGTGCTGCCGGTGAAAACCCACTTCGTATCGTCATAATTGGGCGAGACGGCAGGATCGTGTTGCTCGGGATCGTGAATTCCCGCGAAGGAAAATTGCGTGAACCACCAGCTGAATTTCCGGTACTTGAGTTTGGCCGTGATGGTGATGCGCTTCCCGCAATTAGTTGGAATGTGAAGCCGGTAGTGAACCGTGTCGGCGGCCCCCGGAGGAATCAGGTGCACGTAAATCACCGCGCGTTCCGCCCAGGCGTTGCGCTTGTTGATGACGTTCCCATGCGCATCAATCAGCAGCGCACGATAGAACTGCGCGCCACGGTCCACCGGGCCATTGGTATTGCCTTTTGATCCCGCCTCGCCGCTCCAGAAAATCGTCCGTCCGCTTTCGTCGGTAGCTTTGAGCTCGAGCCAAAGATCAAAGGCGTCAATTGTGCCGCCCGGAAAGAAATGGCCGACGCCGCGCGTGCGGACTACCACTTCGAGTCTCTCCGTGCTGCCGCGTCGCACGTATATCGGAAAGCGTCCAAACGGCGCAGTGAGCAGTGACGCAGGCGTTGCGAATTGCTGCGCTCCTGCCGGAGCGTGAAATTCCGATTCTTCGCCAACGCCGAAAGTCGTTTGCGGCTGCTGAAATCCGGTTGCCGGCGCAGGCAACTGGAAACTTGGCGTAACGGCACGACTCGATTCAGGCGAAATTCCGAAAATATCCACGCTGACTTGATTCGCTTTCAGGAAGTTTTCCACCGTCGCCAACTGCTTCTGATCCTCGTTTTCATAAGGGAGGGCGGTATTCGCTGCCGGGAAGCGATGTGAATCAATAAAGCCGTTGTAATTGCCGAAATCGTTCGAGCGGATTTTCGGCATGTGGCAGTCCGTGCAGGTTTCTGGATGCGGCGGATAATAAAACGATCGCGCTCCCTGTCCGGAAACGCCGCTGGCTTGCCAGTTGTCGTATTCATCGAAACCCCGTGTCCAGCGATAGTGATTCACGGGAAAATCGAGATGCACTTTGTGGCACGCCGAGCAGAATTGCGCAGTCTGCTTGCGCACAAACGGCTTCATAAAAACGCGTCGGTGCGGCTCGGGATTCAGCTCCACCAGAAAATCAACCAGATCGTGCACCGCCGGGTTTTTGCTCGTGGCCAGGCTGTCCAAAGGCGAATATTCCAGCACATACCCGTTCTGCCCCATCGTGGACTGCACGTGGACAATCGCGTGACACATTACACAGCCCAGCCCGGCCTGCCCTTCCGCCGTGTTTTCAATTTTGCGTACCGGCTGATCGAACATGCCCGTCAGAAGCAGTGCCGGATCGTGACATCCCGCGCACCATTTCGATGGACGAATCCCCACCGTGTCCTGCATGTATTCAATGCTTTTTCGATACCACTGATTGTTGAATGATGAAAAATGGTGCGCGGAGCTTTTCCATTCGCGATAGATCTGCGCGTGGCACGGCTTGCAGGTTCTGGATTCCAGGAAAAATTTGCGTGGGATTTTTTCGCTCTGGAAAACCTCCGCGGAAGCCGGGAAAAACGGACCCGACGGTCCGCCGCCCTCCCCATTCATCGTGGCCGGCGCGATTTTTGGATTCTCGATTTTGTACGATTCCTGCCACGGAATGTTTCGCTCCCACCACGCGCCATAGCAAACGCCGGCGAACAGAATAATCACGCATGTCCACGCAGCTGCCGCGCGCAAAGCGTTGGCCTTCGCAATCCTGCGCTTCAGCCATGCGCCTGCCAGCAAAATCACGCCGCACAGAGTCACGAAAATGTGTGTGTAAAGCAGAGGAAAGTCGTTCCGCGGCGTGCCTGTAAAAATCAGCACGATTCCCAGACAGCCGCCGCCGGCAAGGGCGCTCCACGCAAGCCGATTCACAACCGAGGATTCGCGCCAGAGTTTGCCAAAAAGAACAAAGAGCAGCGCCAGGAATGCGATTCCCGTCAGGAGGTGTATGACCACTGCCCCGTAATAGTGAATCGTCGGTGTGGGCCAGGCGTACTCGTAAACTGCGGTAACAACCAGGATAACCGAAAACACCCATAACCAAAGAAAACGCTTTCCGTGACCCATCAAGGCATCCTGATAGCTAGATTGCCTGCATCGAAAACAACACTCCGCACTTTGCGTTGCTTTCGGATGCGCATGAGCCTAACGCAGCGGAATCGTGAGCGCAACACAATTTCCGAGCCACCGCAATTGCTTTAAAACCGGATTTCAGCTTCATTCGATGATTATCGTCACGTCCGTCATCAGCGCGCGCGATAATCAACGAGGTGAACTCCGAAGTGGTAGACTGTGAACTCGCGAAAATTTTCGCTTGTGGTTCAGTTCGCAGTTCAAATGCGAATTTTTTTCTTTCTGGCTCAACAGCTCAGACTGAACCATTATCAAACTTTCGACGAGGCCCTATGCCGGAACGCCCTGCGCAAAAAAGAGAAGCTCTAACGTCGCTATCAGCCGCGGAAATGGCGGCATCAATTCGCAGCGGCGAAATTAGATCCGCCGATTTGGTCGAAGCGCATCTCGAGCGCATCACGCGCCTGAATCCCGCACTCAATGCCTTCGTACATGTGGATTCCGAACGTGCCCGGCGCGACGCCGCTGCCGCCGATGCGGACCTCCGTTCAACCGCAGCGCACGCTGAACTCGGCCGGCTTCACGGTGTTCCGCTCAGCATGAAAAGTTCCATTGACGTTGCGGGCTGGCCCTGCCCGTGCGGCTCGCGGCTCCGCGCCGATTACTTCGCACAAAAAGACGCGCCGCTCGTTTCCCGCCTACGCCGCGCCGGCGCCATTTTTCTGGGTAACACCAACACGCCGGAATTTCTGATGGCCTACGAAACCGATAATCTTCTCATCGGCCGCACGAATAATCCCTGGGATTTGAACCGCACGCCCGGAGGCTCCAGCGGTGGCGAAGCGGCCGCCATTGCCGCCCGTTGCTCCGCCGGGGGTGTGGGCAGCGATGGCGGCGGGTCAATTCGCGTTCCGGCAGCGTTTAGCGGCATCTCTGGGCTGAAGCCGACCCCAGGACGAATTCCTGCGACCGGACACTTTCCCGAATCCGCCGGACCATTCGCGTATTTGGGAGTTGTCGGCCCTATGGCTCGTTCGGTCGACGATTTAAAAATTCTCTTTGAAGTGATGGCCGGCCCCGACGATGGCGATCCAATGGCTGCTCCCGCGCCGTTGCAATTTCCGAGTCGCTCTGAGCTTCGCGACCTGCGCATTGGATTTTTCGAAGACAACGGCCGTATCCCAGTAACCAAGGAAACCCGCGCGGCGGTTCGAACTGCCGCAGCCGCCCTAAAATTCGCGGGTCACGTTGTAGAGCCGTTTCTCCCGCAAGAACTCGAAACCGTGCGGAAAATCTGGTGGAATCTTTTTGGCCGCGCGGGTCAAATTGCCCTGCGTCCGCTTTACGAGGGAAAAGAACGTGAGCTGAGCCCGATTCTGCGCCAGTTTATCGGCTTTGTGGACGCTGAGCCGTCTCTGACGGTTGCCGAATTCATGACCACCCTGCTCGAGCGTGACGCCATCCGCGCCCGCTTCCTGCGACAGATGCAGCGCTATCCTATTCTCATTTGCCCGGTTTCCTCCGTACCCGCCTTCCTTCATGGCGAGCGATCGTGGCAGATCGAAGGATGCTCAGTCCATTATCTGGATGCGGTCAGTTACACGCAGTGGTTCAACGCGCTCGGCCTTCCCGCAGCCGTTGTGCCGGTGGGGCGCTCGCCCGAGAATTTGCCCATCGGCGTTCAAATCGTCGGCCGTCCGTTTGCAGATGAACTCGTCCTCGCCGTCGCTCAGGAGATCGAATCGCAATGCGCCGACCTGCGCGAACCGCCGCTGTAAACAACGAGTGTCCACTGCCTAATCCCGCCCAACCCCCAGCGCATCGGCAACGCGATTAATGTAATTAAACCAGGATGCAATGAGCGTGACCTGCAAAATGGCGCGGTCGTCGAAGTGGGCGGAGCGCAGCTTTGCGTGATCGTCACGCGTGATTGCAGTTGCGTCCTTAGTGAGGCGAACCACATAGTCCAGCATGATGCGATCTTGTTCGGAAATGGGTGCGGTTTTGTAATCGTGCTTGAGGGCCTCGACTAAGCTCGAATCCAGCGTGACGCGACGCAGAAACTCTGCGTGGGACTCGATTCAATACCAGCACCGATTCGTCACCGACACTACCGTGGCGATCATTTCGTGCTGTTTGCGCGAAAGCGGCAGGTCCGGCGACATCAGCGCGCCGAAAGTTGAGAAGGCATGCAGAAGGGCATCAGGAATCAGCGTGTGCGATTCCACGATCGCGGACGCCCCGTCGCTAACCGGGAAAACCGGCGTGGCGTACTCAACCGGGTACATCTTGCGCTGCTCCTGCACGGCCCGGCGCAAAGCTTCGGGCGCTTCGCTCAACGGAACGGTTTTTATCCAGGTCATCGGTTCTCCCCCAACCTTGTGGCAATCAAATCAACCTTAGCTAAACTGAGCCACCAGTTCAAACTCCTTGCTGTTGGCAGTGGAAAAAACTACTGTATCCTTATTACCGACGATCCTGCCGAGCCGGCCGTTGACGCTGATGCTCTGCAGGCTAGCTTGCTTTGGCAGCCGGAATTTCACCTGTACCTCTTTCGGCGCTCCGGCTTTCGCAAGAGCAACCTCCGCGCGAACTCTTTTTGTGGGGATATCCAAAATCATTCTGAAATTCACGCATCCCCAGCGCGTTGGAGCCTGCTCGATACTGATTTCTTTTCCTGAAGCAACCCACTCCCGCGGAACTCCTTTCGCGAAATAAAGCCGCTCTTCATCCGAATCTTCCAGCACCAGCATCCAGCGGACTAGCAAAGGAATTGTTTGCTGCGCAGGAATGCAGAAGGTCGCAAGGCCGCCGTTTATGCCGGCAACTTCGCCCGCGGTCCAACTGCCGCGCGTGTGGTCGTGAAAACGATGCGAGTAAAGAAAGAGCAAGAATTCATCGATTCGGTCGAGCCGCAGAAGAGCGAGCGCGTATCCGTATGAAATGAATCCAAGAATGTCGCGGCCGGTCGGATGCGGAGGTTCAACGTTGGCGACGACGCCGAGCGTTGTAGCGCCGTAGGAGCGCATGCAGTCGATCACCGTATTTGCGAGATCTGCTGTCAAAACATCAGCCTGCAGCAATTCCGCATAAGGCCGGTGCGCCCACTGCTGGGGACTCGGGCGGCGTTCCGCTCTGGATTTTTCCATTGATTGCCAGAATGTTTCCGTTGCACCCGGATACGGGCCGATATATGGCGGATTCATGTCGCGCCGGATGTTTTTTCGAAGGCTCTCGATAACCGTCTTTCGCAGAGTTGCGCTTCGGCGCAGCCAATCCCCGGCCGAATACCGGCTTTGCGGTGCTGGATCTATTTGCGCCCACACCTGCGCGATATCTTTCAATCCGCGCGCCGCAAAGGCGCTGTTCGAAAAGTACGGAAGCCACCACGTTTGTGGATTTGGCGCGAGGCAGGAATCCGATTCGCTCCAGCCGTGAATCAATCCGTGTCCTGGGTCATTCACGGGCAAACGCAAGCTTTCGTCATGCATTTCGCAGAGGAGATTCGCGGTAGCGGCGATCTTTTCCCGATGTTTTGCGAGAAGAGCGGCATCCCGCGTGTAATTGAAGTAGCGCGCAAAGAGCATCAGTTCCATGCCAAATTGCGCGGTTTCCGGGCCGCGCATGTTAATCATGCCCTTGGAATCGGTAAAATCACTCAGATAGTTGTCGATGACGGTGCGCGCCATTTCGAAGCGACCCCATTCGAGATTCGCACCTACGGACATCGTGAAGGTATCTTGGAAACCGTCGTATTCCGAGCCGTAGTAGTCTCGATCCACGGCGCCATATTTCGGATAGTAGCCGCCGGGCCGCACCATCAATTCCTTCGCAAAGGCGTAGCGCGACATGTCGACCCACGCTCTGTGCGGAAAAGATGCCGGCGCCACATCGTGCAATTGCCTCTCCCAGTAAAGAGCGAAGAGCAAAAGCGCCCGGTAGAATTCTTCTCCTTCTGGGTCAGTGCGCGCCGGCGGAAATGCCGGATAACTGTGGCCATAGACCACTTTCCTTATTTTTCCGTTTTCAATGTGCGCGGTGCGATGCCACGTTTGCACGATGAATTTGTCGTGCGCCTGAACATCACCAAAGAGCACGAGTTCATAATATGCGGCATCCGCTATCGGCATAATCTTGCGTACCGCCGGCATCCAGCCACCAACCAGGCCTTCGAACCTCTTTTCGGCCAATTGCGGAGAATTTAGTTCTGTAAAATATTGCCCCGGGTGGTAGGTGCGCGTGCTTCCGCCCGGGTAGACCGGCATGGTGTCAAAACATTCCTTTGTTCCGAGGAATGTATTCCACGGGAGGCGAAAGAAGTAGAATGGCCGGCGCGGTCTTGCCGACGCCAGCGGCGGCGCGGCCGATTTGACCTGTTCTGGGTCGGGTTCTCCATTCTCGAGCAACTTTTCTGCGAGCAAATCGCGCGGCGACATTCCAATGTCCTTCAGACTGAGGCCCAAGTACGGAGGGTTTGTTTCTGCAAACGTGGCTTCTGTATTTTGGGGCAGGATTTTGCTTTGCCCTCTTGAAGAGAGAAAGGTGATGGTGCCGTCGCGGGTGCGCAAGTCTTCAAAAACCTTCCATTTGCAGGAATCGAGAGTGAATTCGCATACCTGCGTGTGACCCGCGATGTCGGGCGCAGCGGATTGCTTGGGAAGATCCCGCGCCGCCGCAGCAAGTTTAGAAATTTCCGCAGCGGAGGTAGCGCCATCCGGAAGGCAACGCGCTGCAGCCGTGGCGATGGCCAAATTCTTCAGGAAATTTCGGCGGTTCATACGATTGCTCGTTGCGCCTCCGTGCGTCGCACCGGGGACAACAGGAATTTTTTTTGCTTCTAGCGCCGAGTTGTATCACAATCCGGTCTGCCGTGTAAACGTTTTCACGGTTTTGGATTTTGGTGACCGGGTGCGCCGTGCAAAAGAGAAAAGCCAAGAGTCGGGCAACTTTGCTCCCGCGCGCAGCATTTGCGATTGCTGTAGCCCTGCTGGTGGCATTTTTCCCGCGAGAAGAAACCGAGGCGCAGTTTCGGCGTCCCGCTCCGCCAGCCCCGCCGGGCAAAATGCTTGCGCAAGGAATCGTCAATTTCGATACGCCCACATTCCTTCTAAGTTTGGTGCGCTCATCGCAAACCGTCGCGGCGCTGAAGCCGAAGGGCTATCACGGATTCGATTTCACCCCCGGCGATTTGCTCGTCCAGCGCTCTCATAATGGTTACTATTATCTTGGCGACATCGATTTGCGGCTTCGGGTGGGAACATCGGGGGAATGGAAGAGTTATTCCACGGCATTCTCTCGTCATCCGGTAAAGGCCCTTCCGGCATCAGGGAAAACTTTGGCGGCTGCGAATCTTGCCCCAACGTTACCGGCTGACTTCCCGTTACAGCTAACCCGAACTTGGGAAATCGTGCGCGGACATTTGGCCCTTCGATTCACCCTGAAAAACGAGGGCTCGCGTGTCGTCCAAATTGGATCGCTCGGCATCCCCATGATTTTCAATAACATACTGACCGGCCGCTCGCTCCCGGAAGCGTACGCAAAATGCTCGTTTTACGATCCTTACATCGGCGAAGACGGGGGGTATCTGCAGGTAACACGTTTGAATGGCCACGGGCCGGCGCTTCTCATTGTGCCGGACGGCAGAACGCCTTTCGAGGCCTACAAACCGATTCTGGACAAGGGCGGCCCAAACGGCGCCATCCGAATCTTTAACGACCCGACGCCGCGTGGCGTTACGTTCGAAGGGTTTTACGATTGGATGGTTCACAGCGAAGCCTACGCGAAAAATCAGTGGAAAGGCGTGCAGGAGTGGAATCCCTCCACAATGCTGATGCTGAGGCCCGGCCAGTCCAGAACTTTCGGCGTCAGATTTTTGCTTTCCAAGTCAATTCCCAACATCAACAGAACCCTTGCCGCGAATAAGCGCCCGGTCGCCGTTGGCATTCCCGGCTACGTGCTGCCAATGGATATGAACGTGCGACTGTTTTTGAAGTACCCGCAGCACATCCGCACGATGTCCGTCAATCCTCCGGGTGCGATTGCCATTCGCAAAGATGCGAATTTGCCCGGCGGCTGGAAAGCCTACACACTGCGCGGTCGCGCTTGGGGAAGGTCGCGATTGACGATCACCTACGGCAATGGCTTGGTCCAAACCATCAGCTACTTCGTGATTAAGCCCGAAGCGCGAGCTGTCTCCGACCTCGGCCATTTTTTAATGACCAAACAATGGTTCGATGATCCAAGCGACCCATTTCATCGCAGCCCGTCGGTGATGACTTATGACCGCCAAGCGAACGCGATTGTCACGCAGGATCCACGTGTATGGATCGCCGGATTGAGCGATGAGGGTGGTGCCGGCTCGTGGCTCGCCGCAATTATGAAGGAATTTGGCCGGCCGAATGAAAGCGAACTCCAAAAATACCAACAGTTTGTGGATCAAGTGCTTTGGGGCCGCATTCAGTACAGCCGCGGACCAGATCGCTGGGGCGTGAGAAAGAGTCTTTTTTACTATCAGCCCGGCCCAATTTTGGGAAGCTACTATCGCAGCGATTTCGATTGGACATCCTGGACCAGTTGGAGCAAGAAACAATCCGAAGCGGTCGACCGCTCATTCGATTATCCGCACGTTGCCGCTGCATATTGGGTGCTCTACCGCCTTGCTCGCTACCATAGGGGACTCATTGCGGATCACTCGTGGCGATGGTATCTGATGCATGCGTATCGAACATCCGTCGCCATGACGAAGTTCGCTCCTTACTATTCCCGCTTTGGCCAGATGGAGGGCGACATCTTCGTCAAAATTCTGCGAGATTTGCAGCGAGAAGGGATGAACAGCGAAGCCGCACACCTGCAGGAAATCATGCGCCAACGCGCCGACCGTTGGCGCAGCGAAGCTTATCCCTTCGGCAGTGAAATGCCGTGGGATTCTACCGGGCAGGAAGAAGTTTTCGCCTGGATGAAATATTTTGGGTTTAAAAACAAGGCGAAGGTCACGCTGGATGCGATTCTCGGCTACGATCCTACCATTCCCTCCTGGGGTTACAACGGCAGCGCTCGCCGGTATTGGGACTTTATTTACGCTGGCAAAATTCAGCGCCTCGAACGCCAGCTTCACCACTATGGCTCGGGGATCAATGCCATTCCGCTGCTGGCGCAGTACCGAGAGGATCCGAGCGATTTTTATCTCCTGCGCGTCGGCTACGGCGGCACCATGGGTCCGCTTACGAATATCGACCAGGACGGTTTCGCATCATGTGCATTTCACTCTTTCCCGGACATGATGAAATTCGATCCGTATTCCGGCGACTACGGCCCGAATTTTTTTGGCCATGCATTGGATACCGCGACTTACATCGTCAAGCATCCGACCTTCGGGTGGCTCGCTTTTGGCGGCAACATCCGACTTCGAGGAGGAACTGTCGAAGTCACGCCTCGCGATTCGTTTCGAATGCGCGTTTACATCGCTCCACTCGGCCTTTGGCTCACCCTCGATGCGGGAAAATTCGATAAGGTTGAACTGAACTCGAGCTCAGGCGCGGTACGCGTTGGATTTTCGCCGGCCACGCCCTTTACACCTTCCGCATTTCTGCGAATCAAGCAGCCGGCGAAAATTCAGGGTGTCGGTTCGTATCATCCTGCAAATACATTTCGAACTGTGCGTGGCGCGTACGTCATACCGCTGCATCAGGCTACGACGTGGGTTGAGCTTTCGCCCGTCGTTCACGCCGACAATACGAACTCACGCTAGAGCGAATGCAAAAGCGCTACCACCGCCGCGAGATTCTCAAAACGATGAGCGCCGCGTGCGCGCTTGGCATTTTCCCCGCGCCGGAAGCTGTCGCAGCGCCGGGCATTCTCGTCGTCGGAAGCGAAATCGAAATTCAAATCACTACAATCAGCCCGCACACGTTTCGCCTGAGCCTCATCCCATTGAAAAACGGCCGGCCAGGGGCGATTCCATCCGATGGCTCGCTGGTCCGAGACTGTTGGGGTGAACCGACCGCAAAACTTCGCACGCTCTTCGCGCAGAAAACAATCACGTCCGGGAAACTGAAAATTCATATCAGTACAGAGCCCCCTAGCTTTTCCATTACGGACACGTCCGGTGCAAAAATTCAGCGCATCACGATTGGCCAAAGCACGGGTGTGGTTTCCTTCGATACCGGCGCTTCACCTTTGCTCGGCATGGGTGAAGGCGGCCCGCAATTTGACCGCCGTGGGCACGTGGACACGATGCGCAATGGTCAGGGCGGCTACAAACTGGCGACGCACGGCTCTCGCGTCCCGATTCCGTGGCTCATCAGCACCGGCGGATGGGCAATGTTCATACATCAGCCCTTTGGCACGTTTGACTTAACTGGCACAAGGGGTAGATTTTTGCCGCCTTCGCCGGATTCGGCACTGCCACTGGACTTTTTTTTCACCGTCTCGCACGAGCCGGCCGTGATTATGGCGGAATATGCGCGGCTGACCGGCCACGCGCAGCTTCCTCCGCTCTGGAGCCTCGGCTATCAGCAATCTCATCGCACGCTGGCCAGCCGCGAAGAAATTCTCGGCGTGGCCAAGACGTTTCGCCAAAAAAAGCTACCCTGCGACGCGCTCATCTACTTGGGCACTGGCTTTTGTCCCTCGGGATGGAATACTGCGAATGGTTCGTTCGCGTGGAATTTGCGCGTTTTCGACAATCCGCCCGAGATCCTGAACAAATTTCATCAGGAAAATTTTCATGCTGCAATGCACGTCGTGATTTTGACGCGGAAGCTCCGTGGCCGCGCGCGGGACGGCTGTGTTCTGAGCCGGTTTGATGAGCAGAACGCGGGCTGCTACTGGGACGCGCACCGCAAAGATTTCGCCATGGGGATTGACGGCTGGTGGCCCGATGAAGGCGACTCGCTCGACAGCAAATCGCGCTTGACACGTAATCGGATGTATTGGGAAGGCCCGCAAATAGATCGCCCCAACGTGCGCCCGTACGCGCTTCATCGCAACGGGTACGCGGGCATGCAGCGCTACGCGTCCTTTTTGTGGTCCGGGGACGTTTATTCCCAATGGGAAACCTTGAAAGCGCACATTCCCAACGCGATAAACACGGCACTATCCGGCATTCCGTATTGGGGCACGGATATCGGCGGTTTTGTGCCAACCAAGGAGTTCACCGCGGAACTGTACCTGCGCTGGTTTCAGTTCGGCGCGTTCTGCACGCTTTTTCGCTGCCACGGACGCGCCTGGAAGTTGCGTTTGCCGTGGGGATGGAACACGGGTGAGACGGGCCCTACGGAAATTGCAAATTATCCGGGCGCAGTGCTTCCAGATGCGTCGCAATTGCACAACAAACAAGTTGAGCCAATTTGCCGGAAATATCTGGAGCTTCGCTACCGCCTGCTTCCGTATTTGTACAGCGCGGTTCGCGAATGCGCTACTACCGGAATGCCAGTCCTTCGTGCGCTGTGGCTGCACTATCCTGATGATCCGATTGCCGTTGCGCGTGACGATGAATATTTATGGGGCGGAGACATTCTCGTCGCTCCGGTTTGCGAACGGGGAGCCACCTCGCGCCGCGTGTATCTCCCCAAAGGCGATTGGTACGATTTTTGGACCGGCACGCGCTTCAGTGGAAGCCGCGAAATCTCGCGCGACGTGGATTTGGAAACTTTGCCTCTGTTTGTGCGAGCAGGAGCCATTCTGCCGCTCGGTCCGGTCAAGCAATACGTGCACGAAAAAGTTGATGCTCCGCTCTCAGTGACCATATATCCCGGCGCGGATGGTTCGTTTTTGCTTTATGAAGACGATGGGATATCTTTCGATTACCGCAAAGGCGAGTGGATGGGCATTTACCTGAATTGGCATGATGCGCCGCGCGTATTGCATATGCATCTCGTCCCCGGCTCCCGCATGCTGCCGCCGATGCAGCGTAAAATGAAAATCAAAGTTGGAGCAACCGTGCGGCAAATTGCATTTGCCGGGCATCCCCTCGAGGTACGCTTGTGAATTCCAGCCGTTTCTTCCAGCAACTGACGGGAGCAGGTTTATAATCAGGGGAACTATGAACAAGTTCTTTCGATCCTGCGAATTTCTGCTCCTTCCGCTTGCGGCGCTCGAGATTTGCTCAGCCATCTGCAGCGCGCAGGCTCCGAGGGGGACTGCCGCGCCCGATTTCGCGGTTAACGCCCGCAAAGGCATCGAGCTTACCTCCCAAGGTCACTGCCATAAGGCGCTGCCGCTGCTCAAAAATGCCTTGCCAAATATTACGACCAAGCAGATCCGATACGATGCCGCGATGGCCATGGCGCAGTGCGGTATGAGCTTGGACGACGAAGCTGACGCCGTGCAAGCGCTGGTGTTGCTGCGCCGAGAATTTCCGAACGATCCGAAAGTCCTGTACACCGCAGCGCATTTTTATTCGGAATTAGGCGCACGCGCGGCAGAAAAGCTCGTCAGAACCGATCCACGCTCAGCCGAAGCGCAGGAGCTCCATGCCGAGTCGCTTGAATCGCATGGAAAATTGCAGGAGGCGGCTGAGGTTTACGAGCAGATTCTCAAACACTATCCCGAGCAGCCGGGAATTCATTACCGGCTCGGACGGCTGATTCTTGCCGAGCCTTCCACGGCAACTTCCGCTGAGGACGCGAAAGACGAATTTGAGGCTGAACTGAAAATCGATCCTTCGTCTGCCTCTTCGGAATTCATGCTCGGAGATTTGGCGCGGCAGGCCGGCGAGTGGGATCAGGCCATCCTTCATTTTGGACGCGCGGCGAAGCTTGATGCCGGCTTTTCCGAAGCCTATCTTGGGCTCGGGATATCATTGAACGCAGCCGGCAAAAGCTCTGAAGCCGTCGCGCCGCTCGAAAAATACGTCAAAATGGAACCAACGGATCCCGCCGGGCATTATCAACTGGCCATTGCGTATGAGCGGGTTGGACGGAAACAAGACGCGATGCGTCAGATTGCGTTGCAAGAAAAAATGCAGAAAAGAGCCCAACCCGCGACTGCGCAAAACTAGAGGCTGCGAATCAGCGCTCCGGCCGTGATTAACTCCACTTCCCTGTACCCTCTATGATTGTGAGGTAGCGGTCTATTGGAAGATTGGTGAAACGCTCGATTTTTCCGGGCAGCGGCCATTTCACTTCGAGCCAGTCAACTTTGGTTTGCTGGCCAAGGCCCAAAACCATTCGCGGATCATGAGAGGAAAGATAGCTTCCGCCGCCGACTTTGAAAACGTGCCGCTTCAAATCTCCGGCCTGATACGTCACCAGCGCGCCGATAGCATCGATGTTTGATTCCTTGCCGATGAGCCGCACGCCCAGCCAGTGATTTTTCCGGCCGGCGTTATTGCGCAGCAGAATCGGCGCGGAATCGTTGACCGCCACGAGCACGTCCACCGAGCCGTCGTTATCAAAATCGCCGATCGCCATACCGCGCCCAGCAATGCGTTTTGAAAAAATCGGTCCGCTCTGTTCGCTGACGTTTTCAAATGTGCGCCCGTTATTGCGAAACAGCAGCATCGGCTCGCGATACGTGACGCCGGCCGTATGCTTCCTCACTGCAATGTCGGGATGCCCATCGCAGAGCAGCAGGTCAATTTCTCCATCATTGTCGTAATCGAAAAACTTCACCCCCCAGCCGCTCATCAGCATCGTTCGGCTGCCGATTCCGTCCGAAGGGGACATATCCGAAAACGTTTCGTCCTTGTTGTTGTGGTACAGCGAAAACATCTCGTGGTCCACGTTGGATACAAAGAGATCCACCCATCCGTCCTGATCATAATCAGCGGCATCCACGCCCATGCCGGATCGCGCGCGTCCAAAACTGTTGTAGCCCACGCCGGAGAGCAGGCCAATATCGGAAAAGTTCCCTTTGCCGCCATTCACAAACAGCGAATTTGCGACCGTATCGTTCGATACAAAAAGATCCATGAGTCCATCATTGTTAATATCGCACGCCACCACGCCCCATGCTTTTGCGGGAGACCTGGCGATTCCGGACTTTTCGCTGACATCGGTGAACGTGCCGTCTCCATTATTGTGAAACAGCCACGACTGCATCGGATTGTAAACGTTTGGCTTGCAATACCAGCGTTCGCCCGTGAGCCGGTTTCCGCACCATTTGTTTTTCGCTTTGTCCCAATCGGCGAACCGGCAGACAAACAGATCGAGTCGCCCATCATTGTCGTAATCAAACCACACTGCACTGGTAGCCCAACCCGGTGCGGCCACTCCTGCTTTGTCCGTCACATCGGTGAACGTGCCGTCGCCGTTGTTGTGATAGAGAATGCTGCGCGGATATTGCGTGAGGTAAATGTCAGGAAATCCATCGCGGTCATAATCGCCCACGGCGACGCCCATGCCGTAAGCATTTCCGGCTACTCCGGCCTTTTCGGTGACATCCGCGAATGTTCCGTTGCGGTTGTTGTGATAGAGCGCATTTCGCAGCGGCTTGGGCGGCTTGTAAAAATCGCACGGGCCGCTATTGACCAGATAAATGTCCATCCAGCCGTCGTTGTCATAATCCAGAAACGCGCACCCTGCACCGAGCGTCTCCGGCTCGTACATTTGCGGAGAGATTCCGGCCACGTGAACCCAGGAGATGCCGCTTTGCGACGGCGGAATTTCCGCAAACGCAGGCGCACGCTCCGCAGTCAGTGTGCCGAATGCGCAGGCACTTCGTGCGAATGGGCTTCCCAGCCCCGAAAGCGCAAGGGCTTTAAGCAAGCTCCTCCGCGAAATTCCATTGCGCAATCCTGATGCGTGGCTCATTGACATTCCGCGACTTAGCTTCCTGGCGGAACCATCCCCAATTGTGAAAGAGTGCTCTAAAAACCCGTGAATCCGAAAAAGAATAGCAACAAAGCTCCCGCTTTGAAATTGCCGCGCAAAATTTTTTCGCGCGTCTTCCGTCGCTGAGGTACGCTACAACGTTTTCGCCGGTTTGATGGTTCCGCAAATGAACAGGTTTTCTAAAATTTCCCGGCGTGACTTGCTCTTTGCTCTTGCAGCAGGGGCGGTTGCAGTTCCTTTCGCCGGAATACCCGCACCGGCATGGCCATCCATAAAGTTCAACGACGTCGCGCCGTCCTGCGGAATCACCTTCCGGCATGACAACGCGGCGTCACCGGAAAAATTTCTCATCGAGACGATGGGTTCAGGCTGCGGCTGGATTGATTACGATCAGAACGGGCTGCTCGATTTGTATCTTGTGAATGGCGCAGCCACGCAGGTGTACAAACCCAAAAGTCCTTTGCGAAGCGCTCTGTACCATAACAACGGGAACGGCACATTCACTGATGTGACCGAAAGAGCGGGTGTCGGCGCAGAGGGGCTTTTCGGGATGGGAGTCGCGGTCGGCGATTACGACAATGATGGATTTCCGGACTTGCTCGTGCTCGGCTATGGCCGTTGCATTCTCTACCACAACAACGGGAACGGCACCTTCACCGACGTGACCGGGCGCGCCGGCGTTTCCAATGCCGGAAAATGGGCTTCTAGCGCCGCGTGGTTCGACTACAACAACGATGGGTACTTGGATTTGATTATTGCGAACTATATTGACTGGTCTCCCCAGAGAAATTTTTGGTGCGGCGAGCACCGCCCGGGCATGCGCAGCTATTGCCATCCTGACGATTACAACGGCGAACCTCCGATTCTTTATCGCAATAATGGCGATGGTACGTTCAGCGACGTCAGCAAACAATCCGGCGTGGGTGCAAAACCCGGCAACGGTCTCGGCGTGGTCACCTTCGATTATGACGACGATGGCTGGCAGGATATTTTTATTTCCAATGATTCTATGCCCAACTTTCTGTTTCACAACAATCGCGATGGCACTTTCACGGAACTCGGCTATCTCGCTGGAGTCGCGGTCAGCGCCGACGGTCTGCCGGAGGCGGGTATGGGCACCGACGCTGGGGATGTATTCGGCACCGGCCGCATGGATTTGATCGTGACTCATTTGGACGAACAACTCGCGCGGCTTTACCAAAATATGGGTCACCAGATGTTCGAGGACGACACCCTTCGCTCTGGACTTGGCTATGCCACATTTCACATGAGCGGCTTTGGCACACGTTTCATGGATTACGACAACGATGGAGCGCTGGACATTTTCATGGCGAATGGCCACGTGCTCGACAACATCCGGCGCTACAACTCGGGCGTCCACTATCGCGAGCCAAAGCTGATGTTTCGCAATGTCGGGCGCGGAAATTTTGCCAATGTGAGTGACCAGCTTGGCCGCGATTTCCAATTACCGCGTGTCAGCCGCGGCGCGGCCGTCGGCGATTTTGATAATGATGGCGACCTCGACATTCTGGTGAACAACAACGGCGAACGGCCTCAGTTGCTCAGGAACGACGGCGGTAACGCGAATCATTGGCTTGAGATTCTTCTGATTGGCGTGAAGTCCAATCGCGATGGCGTCGGCGCACGCGTAACTGTGCGCGCGGGCGATTTAGTGCTATACGATCAGCGCAAAGGCGGAATGAGTTATCAATCGGCGCAGGACCCGCGCCTTCATTTCGGATTAGGCAATCGAAAGAAAGTTGATTTGGTTCAGATTCTTTGGCCCAGCGGCGCAGAAACGCAACTCCGAAATGTTGACGCGGATCAAATTATTGCTGTTCAAGAAGGAACGGGTTTTGTGAAGCACTCGTTTCCGCGGATACGTTTCCGCTGAAAATAGCCGGGAATCGCCGCGAACTGTATCAATGCGGCAGGCGCCCTGAAGAAATGTAGCCCGCCCGGACGCCTCCGGGCGTGCCTTTGTACTTTTCAACCTGTTGCTGATTCAATTTTGCCAGCACGCCCAGCATCTGCTCCGCCGCTTGCAAATTTCCCTTGCGGCGGTATGCAATCGCCAAATGCGAATAGACGGACGCATTCCCTGGATCGAGTTCGCGGGCCTGCTGCAGTTCAGTGATGGCATCGTCCACGTCGTCCCCCGAAAGATACAGCTCGCCAAGAATGGCATGCGAGTCGCCGTAGCTCGGATGCTCGGCAATGGATTCTTTCAGCGCTGCTTCCGCTTCTGAAAATTCAGGGTCACCCGGGCGCGCACCGGAGCGTGAAACCGCGTCTCCGAAAATTGCAAGCAGAACGTAATTTTTGTGGCCTTTCTGTAAGCCTTCGTGAGTTATACGAATTGCTTTGGCAACATTTCCTTCCAGCAGCGCCTTTTGTCCAGCAGCCATGTACGCGATACCCGTATCAGGCGCCAGGTCTTCCGCCAGTTCGAAATCCGCGACCGCGCCGTCCGGGTCATTTTCAAACGAAAGAAAAACACCTCGCTGGTAATGCAGGCGGGCTGATCGGGGAAGATTTTTGATGCCGAGATTCAGCGCTCTCAATCCGAAATCGTATGCGCCGCGATCCAAACATGCGTCGGCGATGAAAAGATACAGTCTTTCGTCACGTGGGGTTTGTTTGACGGCTTCCGCAAATGTGCGCGAAGCCTTCGCGTCGTTGCCTTCGGCGATATACGCTTGTGTGAGCAAGTTGTTGACTGCTGGCGTGGCCTGGCCGGTCGCCTTTAGCCATTTCAGTATCGGAATCGCCTCTGCGGATTGTTTCGTTGCCACATAGCACAGGGCCAAGTTGAAGTTCGCCGCGTACTCGTCGCGGACGTGCCCTCGTGCCTTCACGAAATGCGGAATCGCTTCAGAAAAACGTCCCTGCTGCGTCAGCAAAATGCCCTCCTGAAGCGCAGCCTCTGCTGATGCTGTTCGCTGCTGGCGCGTTTGCGTCCGTGCGGACGAAGGCCACGCAGCCATGTTAGCGAAAGCAGCGGGCAGAAGTATCCCGGCGACGACGTTTGCGGCAAAGACTAGCAACACGGCACGTTGGATGCTGTTCATCTTCGGCATTTTTCGCTTTCTTTTCGGAAGCCCCCTTTCCGCATTTTACAGCTTTGCTCAAGATTCGCCCCGTCCCGGATTTTCGGATTAGATCGAGAAAACGGGCGTTTCTACCATTCGTAGTAAACGTTTTACAGGAAACGTTTACATCCCCAACAAGTCGCGGGCTTTTCGCTAATGCTTCTAGGCAAGGTTCCCCCGCGTCAATACAACAAAGTTCGTACTTGACAAGCACTGCCCGGACATTATAGAAGCATTTATCATTTTGTGGGGCTGTGGTATACGGGGTGGGTTTTTTGAGAAAACGTTTACTTGAAATCGCCTTTCCAGCATCCCCTTGGGACTTCGGGCGCACTTTACCGAGCCGGATCCCCCGCCTTCTCCAGCGGAATGTTTTCCCTTTTGATTTGCTGCTCTTGCCCTTTCAATCCGGTTTCCGTTTTGTTCGAAATTCAAACTTTTGCCGCCGTGCCGCGCGCTTTTTAGCGCCGAACACCGACGCTGGATGCGAACAAGGAGGAATTATGTCCTGGAGCTTCTCTCGCTCGATTTGGTTGAGCTTGCTGACGTGCTTCGCCGCACTGGCCCTTTTGACTGCTCCCTCCGCCCGCGCGCAAATGGGCACCCAGGGAAGGGTGAACGTCACTGTTCTGGACCAGAGTGGCGGAGCCGTTGTCGGCGCGCAACTATCTTTGGTCGACCTTTCCACCAATGGCGTCCGCACTGGTAAAACGCAGAGCTCTGGCGCTTACAGTTTCACTGGGTTGCCAGTCGGCACGTACCAGCTCACTGTCTCAAAGGAGAATTTCCAGACACAAGTTTTTGACACGGTGGTCGTGCAGGCGGGCCAATCCACAGATGTCAAAGCCTTTCTAAAGATCGGCGCTGCTACACAAAGAGTGGTTGTCACCGCCGCATCTTCGCCCATCCTTCAAACCACGCCTGGCGCACTCAGTACCACATTTGATATGAAAGAAATTGAAGACTTGCCCTTAGCCGGTCGAAACATCAGCTCCTTGGTCCGGCTAACCCCAGGGTTTGCGAGTTCTACCGCTGACGGCGGCGGCACGTGGAACGGTCTCCCCGAAGTTGCTCAAGGTAACAACGTGGACGGCGTGATTTCATCCACCAACCGCATGAAGTTTGGCGGCGACACAGCTCCTGAAGTAGCTCCGCGCATTGAAAATATGCAGGAAATGACCGTCCAGACCAGCAATTTGGATTTGAATCAAGGATTTGGTCAATCCGCAATGCAGGCGAACTACATCACACGCCGCGGTTCAAACAAGTATCACGGCCGAGTCTATGAGGACTTTCAGAATTCCGCCTTGAATGCCAATAGTTGGGCAAATGATGCTTTGGGACGAAAGAAGAACCATCTCATTCTAAATAATTTCGGCGGTTCGGTTGGAGGTCCGGTTCTCAAGGACAAACTATTCTTTTTTGGCAGTTTTTCAATGTCCAAGCAGCCCGGTGGCTTCACGGCACAGAATTCAACTTTGACGGCTACTGCGGCGACCGGAATTTTCACCTACCGCGATGCCCCGTATGCAGGCCAGACAGTCAATCTCTTCACCCAGGTAGCTGCACCGAACAGCCTGCCCACAACGGTGAACACAACAGTTGCGAGCGAAATAACGACGGCTACGGCAGCGGAAAAGTATGGGACTGTTTCTGCCGACGCTAACCCAAACCTGAGTTTGGTTACTTGGTTTCAGAACGCGCCGCTAACAAACTATTATCCAACCTTCCGCGTGGACTACAATCTTTCCAAAAATATCCGGCTCGATGTGGCGTGGAATCGAACCTACGAGCTTCAGCCAAACCGTGCCCAAACTCCATTCCCCGGACCGGCATTTTCCGACTATGGCGCATCGAACAAGTTCAATTACTACACAAGCTCTCTGGGGCTTGATTGGACGATTACACCAACTATGGTCAACCAATTCCGGGGCGGCTATTTCTATAACTTTGAGGATTACAGTTACGACGCAAATCCAGCCGTTTATACCAAGAATCCGTTCGTGAATTGGGCCATTGGCAACGACGCTGGGAGCTGCTCGTCTGGCCAGTGCTACAATTTAGGTATCAACGATTGGTACCCGATCTTCAATTTTGCGGATAATGTCAACTGGCAGCACGGCGCGCACGAGTTCTCGTTCGGTGTCTCTTGGTGGCGGGAGCAGGATCACTATTCCGACGCGCCCAATGCCCTTGAGAGCATCAGTCTTGGCCTCGCGCAGGGTGATCCGGCGCTCGGTGATTTCAACAATTACTTTGCCAGCGCCTCAAACTATGACCGAGCCCAAGCAGAAGCATTGTACGCAACTCTCGTGGGACGAATTTCCAGTGTTGGCCCCAATGGTCCGGGGTTTTCTTACAATCCAAAAACCGGGAATTACAACACCGCGCCTAACTACAGCGGTATTCAGTTGAACGAACTGCAAAAGGCCTGGGGGCTCTATTTCCAGGACGTTTATCGTGTCAAACCGTCCTTCACCGTGAATTACGGCCTCCGATGGGATTTTACCGGCGACGACTTTGATTTGAACCACCAGTATCAAAGCGCGACACCGGATGGCATTTTCGGCCCTTCTGGAGTAAACAACCTCTTCAAACCAGGCGTGATGTCGACAAATCCTGCGGATTTGAATCCGCAGTACATTGCGCGCAGCCATCAGTACAATCCGTGGAATGTCAGCCCGCAACCCACAATTGGTATCGCTTGGAATCCGAGCTATTCCGAAGGCATTTTGGGCAAAATCTTCGGCGGGGGGAGAACCGTGATTCGCGCGGGCTTCCAGTTGCGGCGCTTCACCGAGCCACAGCAGTACATTTGGGACGATATGTCCAATCACGGATTCGGCTATTACCAGAACTACTCCTTGCAGGCCGTGAGCGGAGGTGGCCTCGGAACGTTTACTCCCGGGTCCTTGGCACTGGGAGACACGCTGCCACCTTTCCTTTATACTCCTACCTCCTATGCACCGATTCTCCCCGAATCGATAGCTACGTGGATCAATTATTGGGGAGCGGGAGGCATTGATCCAAATATCCGCCAGCCTTACACGCAACAGTGGAATCTGGGCATTCAGCATCAGTTTGGACAGAATAATGTCCTGGAGATCAGGTATGTGGGCAGCCGCAGTGTTCATGAATGGATTAATCAGAACCCCAACGAAGTAAATATCTTCGAAAACGGTTTCCTGAGCGAGTTTCAAAACGCCCAGACCAACATGGCCATCAACGCGGCAAACGGAATACAGTCGTTCGCCGATAACGGATATGCCGGACAGCAGCCGTTGCCGATTTTTGATGCCGCATTTGCCGGCGAGGCGTCGGGAGGTACGGGCATACCATTTGTTGATTATGGTCCAAATGGCAGCTTTCTGATCCCGGTGCAGCAAGGCGCGGCAGGTGGCGTGGCCGGAATGCTAGCAATGCCTTTCGGGCCGGTCCCGTACGTTTGCAATCTGCTTGGAAATGCCGTGCCGAACTGCGCCAATGGCACGTACGCCAGCATGACGGCACCGGGCCCCTATCCTGTCAACTTCCTCGTAGCGAATGCCTTCGGCGAAGGAAGCGGCGGCCCGGGCACGAACTACATGACTGACGGCGGCTACGGAAATTACAACGGTTTGCAGGTCGATTTCCGGCAGCATAATTGGCATGGCATGCAGTTCGATGCGAACTACACCTTTAGTCACAGCCTCGGCCAGCAGCCGGACAATCAGTGGCTGGGTTCCACCAATCAATTCACCATGAGAAACCTGCGGCTGAGCTACGGGCCAACACTTTTTGATATTCGCCAAGTTGTACACGTTAGCGGCAGCTATGATCTTCCCGTTGGTAACGGCCGGCGCTTCCTCAACGAGTCCGGGGTCATCGACAAAATCGTAGGCGGCTGGAACGTCGGAACCATCATTACTTATCAAACGGGTTCGCCGTTCATGATTCAAGGTGGTTACAACACCTTCAACGATTACGCCGATGGCGGCATCGTGCTCACCGGCGTCACTCTTTCACAACTGCAAAGCTCGGTTGGCGTTTACCACGTTCCGGGTCATACCTACGCGGACGGTATCAATCCGCAGTACCTCGCCGGAACGGCGGGCGGAGGCAACCCGACTTACATCAATCCAAATTCCACCCCGGGAGTCTTCGCAGCGCATCCATGGCTCTACGGCCCGCATTTCTTCAACACGGACATTGCTGTCACCAAGTCGATTCCGATCTATGAAAATGTGCGGTTCGTTTTCCAAAGCGAGTTCTTGAACGCGTTCAACCATCCGAACTGGAGTATTCACGACTACTATCCACAAGACAATATCCAGGCGAATTTTGGAATGGCAAACATTATCAACGGAGCCCGAACCATCGAATTCCGAGCGAACATAGAGTTTTAGGACTCATTGTTCGCGCGACCAGCTTTCGACGCACTCACCGGATGCAACCAATTTAACGCATCCGGTGAGTGCGCTATACTCGCCGCGCATCAACATGGTCTTTTCGATTATTTGAGGGTACGTTGACTCCCCCAATCCCAGCGGTGGTGTGCGCGATTGCCTCCTCACGGCTGGTTCGCCTTTCTCCCATTGATCTCGTCATCGTAGTTTTCTACTTCGCTCTCGTCCTAGCGATTGGCTTCTACCTCAAGCGCCGCTCCACCACGGGTGAAGATTTTTTCATGGCCGGCCGCGAAATGACCGCCTGGATCGCCGGACTGAGCTTCATGTCCGCCAATCTGGGCGCGCTTGAATTGATGGGCTGGTCGGCTGCAGCGTACGAATACGGCATCCTCGCAACGCACGCCTACTGGATCGCCGCCGTCCCCGCCATGCTCTTCCTGGGCGTCTTCATGATGCCCTTTTATTACATCTCCAAAACGCACTCCGTGCCTGGCTACTTGAAATTGCGCTTCAACGAGCCCACCCGCGCGCTTTCGGCGATTTCGTTTGCGTTCATGACCGTGCTGATGAGCGGCATCAATATGTACGCGATGGCGCTGCTGCTGAACATCGTGCTCGGCTGGCAGATGAGCTTTAGCATCTGGGTCTCGGCCATAACTGTTGCGGTTTACGTTGCGCTCGGCGGCCTGCGTTCCGCCATATTTAACGAAGTGTTGCAGTTCGTGCTGATCTGGGCCGGCGCGCTGCTGATTCCCATTCTGGGCCTGGTCGAGGCAGGCGGCTGGGAGCAACTCAAGGCGCATATTATCCAGAACACTTCGATTCAGTACGTCCACCTCTGGCGGTATCTCGGCTCTTTTCACAATCCCATGGGCGTCAACTGGGTCGGCGTGGTGCTAGGGCAGGGCTTCGTGATTTCCTTCGCCTATTGGACCACTGATTTCCTCGAAGTGCAGCGCGTGATGGCTGCAAAAGACCTGCGCGCGGCGAAGATGGCTCCGATTATCGCCGCGGGCTTCAAAATGTTCGTCCCCTTTATCGTGATTCTGCCGGGACTTTTGGGACTGGTGGTGTTGCCGCACCTCACCGGTGCGAGCCTCGCTGCCGGCGGCCGAAGTAGCTACAACGCCGTGCTGCCACTCATGCTGGTGCGCTACTGTGGGCCCGGGCTTCTCGGATTGGGTGTGACGGCGTTGATTGCCGGTTTTATGTCGGGTATGGCGGGCAACGTCAGCGCTTTTGCCACCGTGTGGACCTATGACATTTACGGTGCGCTCCTCAAAAAGAACGCCACGGACAAGCATTACGTCGACATGGGCCGCTGGTGCACGATATTGGGAGTGCTCATCAGCATCGGCACCGCCTATTTCGTAATGCAATTTCTTAGCATTATGGACTACGTGCAGGCGCTGTTCAGCATTTTCATTGCTCCTCTTTTCGGCACGGTAATTCTAGGCATGCTCTGGAAACGCACCACTGGCAAGGGCGCGTTTTGGGGTTTGCTGGTTGGAACAGCCGCTGCGGCCGGCATGTTTGGCTGGGAACGGCAGGATCCATCTGCCGTGCGTTATCTCGCATTGTCTATTCACGCCAAGCCGCTTGCCGCGGACGTCTACCGAGCTTTGTGGTCCTGGATCATCTGCGTCGTAATAACCGTCGCGGTGAGCTTGTTCACACAGCCGAAACCGGTGGCCGAATTGCATGGCTTGGTTTACGGCGCTACGGAAATCCCATCGGAGGGAAATATACCGCTGCTTCATCGCCCCGCTTTTTGGGCCGTGGTGGTGGGCGTGGTTTTCGTCATTTTGAACGTAATTTTCTGGTGAAATGGAACAGAAAGAGCCCATTTCGATCTGGCTTTTCATCGGCATCGCTCTGCTGGTGAATGGCGCGCTGATTGTCGGGGCAGGAGTCTATGAGCTGTTTAATCCGCCTGAGCATCCGGTAGTGCTCTACCGTCTCCACGCAAGTGTCTGGTGGGGCGCGATTTTGCTGTGCTTGGGAGCGTTTTACTGTTTGCGCTTCTTGCCGCGAAGGCGCTCACGCGGAAAGGCGTGAAAACCTCGGAAACTTGCGTCTGTTTCTTGACAGGCGCGCCCGGCTGTTCTATATGTGGATGTCGGGAAAACGTTTTCTCTACGGCAGCGAAGCAGCTTTGTCTTTTGCGGATTTCGCGCAATTCTCATTGTGAGGCCATTTTATGAAACGGTCCAAAGGTCTTTCTCGTCGTGAGTTCGTGGGTGCCGCTCTTTCCTCTGCAGCGCTCGTCTATTTGCCTATAAGCGCGTCGGGAGCCGCGCCCCGCATTACATTCTCAAATCTTCAGCCTGCCTCGCCCGCCGCTCCTCCTCCACAACGGCGGCGCTTCGGTCAAGATCAGATTCCGATTCTGGTTACGCCGTTTCCGCTCGAGGACGTGCGCTTGCTGGACGGCCCATTCCTCCAAGCCGCGAAAACCAACATTGCCTACCTGAATTCGCTGCCTGAGGACCGTCTGGTACATAATTTCCGCGTCAACGCCGGTTTGCCCAGCTCCGCTGAGCCGCTCGGCGGCTGGGAAGATCCTAAATGCGAACTGCGCGGCCATTTCACCGGTCATTTCCTCTCGGCGAGCGCCCACATTTACGCGGCTACGGGCGACGAAGCTGTCAAAGCCAAGGCTGACGCCATCGTGGCCGACCTCGCGCAGTGCCAGGAAAAATTCCCCGACGGCTACCTCAGTGCGTTTCCAGAGAGCTTTTTCGACCGCCTTCGCGAGGGCTTGGGCGTCTGGGCCCCATTTTACACACTGCACAAAATCATGGCCGGCAATCTCGATATGTACACGTACTGCCACAATGAGCAGGCTCTGCACGTTGCAGAGCGCATGGCGCAGTGGATTGGCCACTGGTGTCTCCCTCTCAGCGATGCGGAAATGCAGCGCGTCCTGCTCACTGAATGGGGCGGGATGAATGAGTCGCTTTACAATCTCGCTGCCCTCACCGGAAATGGCGAATATTTTTTCATCGGCACGCGGTTCGAAGTCCATGACTTCTTCAATCCTCTTGCCGGCCATCGCGACGAACTCAAAGGCCTGCACGTTAATACGCACATCCCCCAAGTGATCGGCGCCGCCCGCCGCTATGAGCTCACCGGCGATCCTTATTATCATTCGGTCTCAAATTATTTCTGGAATGAAGTCACCGAAGAGCGCTGCTATGCCACGGGCGGCACCAGCGACGGCGAACGCTGGCTCACCGATCCTGGGCAGCTCGGTCACGCTATAAGCAAATATTCCGAGGAATGTTGCTGCGGCTATAATATGCTCAAATTGACCCGCCATTTGCATCAATGGACTGCCGATCCACGCTACATGGATTACTACGAGCGTACGCTTTTCAACTCTCGCTTCGGCACGCAGCATCCCCACACCGGTTTCAAGATGTACTACGTGCCTCTCGCGACGGGTTACTGGAAATATTTCAATTCGCGATTCAACTCCTTCTGGTGCTGCACCGGGACCGGTGCCGAGGAGTTTTCCAAGCTCGGAAACTCGATTTATTTTCGCAACGCGAATGAAGTTTTCGTAAATCTTTTCATCGCTTCGGAAGCTCGCTGGGCTGAAAAAGGGCTCACGATTCGCCAGGATACGAATTTTCCAGCGCAGGAAGGAACCACGCTTACCATCAAAGCGAACGCTCCGGTTCAAGCCGGCATCAATGTCCGCATACCCGCCTGGGCGGTGAACGGCGGCTCGGTGCGGCTCAATGGCAGGCCGCTCGATTCCTTTTCGAGTCCGGTCAGCTATCTCAAAGTTAATCGTACCTGGAAAGATGGTGATCGTCTCGAGGTTCGCCTCCCGATGAGCCTCTATACCGAAGAGCTGAAAGGTGACTCCACACACCAGTCTGTACTTTACGGCCCGATTGTTCTTGCGGGACGCCTCGGCACGGATAACCTGACTGAGCAAATGCAGTACGATGCAGATCATGGCCCAACGCAATTGGCCGGTCGCGGTGGTCCGGAGGGAACCATGGCTGTGCAGGTACGTTCACAGAAGGACGTGCGCGAGGCAGCCTGGGTTGAGCCTGTCAAGGACCAGCCGCTGGTCTTCCGCTCCTCGACCAAGAGCGGCTCCTTGACTCTTATCCCCATGAACCAAATTTTTGGCGAACGATACGGCGTCTATTGGAAAGTAAACGAGCCGCCGTGGTGGAGAAGAGGCTAAAATCTTGCTCGTTGGCTCGGAATGGCATTGAGTCGATCAATTGACAACGCAGTTGGGTCTGCGCAAAATCTCGGTGTTTCCTTGCAGCCCAGCCGCTTTCAATCCTGAATTTTATCGGGCTTATGGTTGCCTTTGACCGAAGTGGCGTTGATTTTTTGAGATGGAGAACGCGTTGAGTATCCATGAAGTTGCCAGACGCGCCAAAGTTTCTATCGCTACGGTCTCGCGCACCATTAATGGTGTGCCGAGTGTAACTCCGCAACTGTCACGCCGTGTTTGGCGCGTAATTGAAGAACTTGGGTACTACCCGAATACGCAAGCCCGCGCGCTCGTCTCCGGCCGAAGCCGCATTTTCGGCCTTATCGTCTCCGAAATCACCAATCCTTTTTTCCCGGAGATTGTGCAGGGCTTCGAAGACGTTGCCGTTCAGCACAATTACGAAATTTTAACGACTTCGACCGTGCATGATCCGAAACGTGTGGCGCTCGCCGTGCGCCGCATGATTGAACGCCGTGTCGAGGGCGTGGCCATTGTCACCTACGGAATGGAAGAAGCTCTTTTTGAGGACCTTAAGTCGCGAAAAATTCCGCTCGTTTTCATTGACGTCGGGCCGCCTCTTCCGCGCGTCAGCAATATCAAAATTGATTATCTCCACGGCATTCGCCAGGCGGTCCAGCACCTGGCCGCGCTCGCGCACAAAAACATCGGGTTTATTTCCGGCCCGCTCGTCTTGAAAACAGCGCTTGCACGGCAGCGTGCTTTCCTCCGGTCCATGCAGGAAATCGGCCTTCCGGTAGAAGAAAAATTCCTGATCGAAGGAAATCACACTATGGAAGGCGGCATGGAGGCGCTTAAGAAAATTCTGCAGTTGCCGAAGCGCCCCACGGCGATCCTTTGCTCAAACGACATGACCGCTATTGGCGTAATGCGTGAAGGTTACGAAGCAGGCATCCGCATCCCACAGAATCTTTCGCTTATCGGCTTTGACGATATTCGCCTGGCGCAGTTCGTCATTCCCCCCCTGACCACGGTGCGAATGTCCCAGACCGAAATTGCCAGATTGGCGTTTCAGGCTTTGCTCACCGAAGTGCAACGAGAGGTTCCTTTGCCAAATGGCAGTGAATACGTCTTGCGTACCAGTCTCACGTTGCGGGATTCTACGGCGATGGTTTCGGGCGCGTCTGCCCGGCCCAGAACCACCACTGCAAAATCAAGCCGAGGCAGCCACTAGCGGCTCAAGGAAAAATGGCATTGATGCCGATATTCAGGCTTTCTTTTCCAAATCGTGCTCGCAATCGGCATAGAGGTGTTCATGCTCCTTGAGAGCCTTCGTCGCGAAGTCCTCGACGCGAACCTCGAACTCGTTCGTCGCGGTCTTGTTCTCTATACTTTCGGCAACGCCAGCGGAATTGATCGCTCCCTCGGCCTCGTTGTGATTAAGCCCAGTGGAGTTTCCTACGATGAACTGAAACCGGAGAACCTGGTCGTGACCGATCTTACCGGAAAAATTGTTCACGGCGATTTCCGCCCTTCTTCCGACTTGCCAACCCATCTGGCGCTCTATCGCAACTTTCCTTCGATTGGCGGCGTTACGCACACGCATTCGGAATTTGCCACCGCGTGGGCCCAGGCCGGGCGCTTCATTCCGTGTCTGGGTACCACCCATGCCGACTATTTTCACGGGTCGGTTCCCGTCACCGATGCGCTGTCGGAGCGCGAAATCGTCTCAGATTACGAAAAGAACACCGGAGAGGCAATTTGCCGCGCGTTCCAGAATCTTGATCCGGATGAGATTCCTGCGGTTCTGGTCCGAAATCACGGACCATTTTGCTGGGGAGCTAACGCCGCTATGGCCGCACATCACGCCGTAGTTCTTGAGGCCATCGCGCGCATGGCTTACTACACCATTGCATTGGAACACGACGTAGAATCCATCGCTCCGCAGTTGCACGACAAGCATTTTTTGCGCAAGCACGGCGGCAAGGCTTATTACGGGCAGGTTTCGCATAAATCTTGATTCAGTTGTGTATTTGATTTCGAGTGAAATCTCAAACGCGCGCAGCGAGGCGTGAATGCCGGCTAAAAAATTGACGTTAGGCTTAATCGTTGGCAACCGCGGATTTTTTCCCGGACACCTGGCGGAATCCGGCCGCGCAGAAATGATCGGCGTTTTAGAGAGCGCGGGCATCGAAGTCATCGCGCTGACGCCGGAGCAAAGCAAACACGGCGCTGTCGAAACCTACGAAGAGGCCAAGCGCTGCGCCGAACTCTTTCGCCGCCATTCGGAAAACATCGACGGCATCATCGTCACGCTCCCCAATTTTGGCGATGAACGGGCCATCGCCGACACGATTCGGCTCTCCCGTCTCACCGTTCCGGTTCTCGTTCAAGCCACTCCCGACGCGCCCGCACAAATGTCGATCTCTCACCGGCGCGACAGTTTCTGCGGGAAGATGTCCGCCTGCAATAACCTCATGCAGTACGGCATCCCCTATTCGCTTACGTCCGCTCACACGGTTGCTCCCCATTCACCGCAGTTCGCGGCTGATTTGGCGCGGTTTTCCGCTGTTTGCCGCGTTGTAAAGGGTTTGCGCGACCTTCGCATCGGCAGCATCGGCGCGCGCCCCGCAGCTTTCAATACCGTCCGCTATAGCGAAAAAATTCTTGAATCGCACGGCATTTCCGTCGAGACTCTCGATCTTTCCGAAGTCCTCGGCCGCATTCAGCGCATGAACGACAACGACGACGACGCGCAATGCAAGCTTCGCCAGATCGAAAAATATGTGCCGGCAAATGACGTCCCCCAATCCGCGCTTCTCAAAATGGCCAAATTGGGTGCGGTGATTGATCGCTGGATGAAACAAACCGAGGTTTCCATCAGCGCCATTCAGTGCTGGACTTCCATCGAGGAGAATCTCGGCGTCGTTCCCTGCACCGTGATGAGTATGATGAGCGATGATTTGATGTCCTCCGCCTGCGAAGTCGATATTTGTGGCGTCTTGAGCATGCATGCCCTCCGTCTTGCTTCCGGAACTCCCAGCGCACTCCTCGATTGGAACAACAATTACGGAGAAAATCCCGATAAAGCCGTCTGCTTCCACTGCAGCAATCTGCCCAGACATTTTCTGAAGAACCCGAAGATGGATTATCAGGCGATCATCGCCGGCACTGTTGGTAAGGAAAATACGTTTGGCACCTGCGTCGGGCTTGTAAGGCCCGGGGCCATGTCGTTCGCGCGCTTTTCCACCGACGACCGCGGCGGCCGCGTCCGCGGCTACGTCGGAGAAGGTCGCTTTACCGACGATCCGCTCGAAACTTTTGGCGGCGCCGGCGTGGTCGAAATTCCCCGCATGCAAAAACTGCTTCGCTACATTTGCGAACAGGGCTTCGAGCATCACGTGGCCGCGAATTTTTCCACCGTCGCCGCTTCGCTTCAGGAAGCCGCTACGCGCTATCTCGGATGGGAAACTTACTGGCACAATTCCCCCAACGGAACCTGTTGACCTGTGGCCATTGTTGCCGGCGTTGATTTCGGTACTCTGAGCGTCCGCGTCTCCATCGTGGACGACGCGAAAGGAATCCTTGCGTCCGCTGTTTCGGAATATCCCCTACATCGCAAACGCGAAGATCCCGAATTCGCTACGCAGTCGCACGCCGATCACATGCGTGCGCTTTCTTCCGCGGTCAAAGCGTCTGTTCGCGAGGCCGGCGTTCGCGGCGAAGATGTAAAATCCATCGCGCTCGATACCACCGGCTCCTCCGTTGTCCCCGTCGGCGCGCGAATGGTTCCTCTCGACGATTATTATTTGTGGTGCGACCATCGCGCCAAATGCGAAGCTGCTGAGATCACTGCCATGGCTCATCGCGAGCATCTCGAAGCCATTCGCTGGTGCGGCGGCGTCTACTCGTCGGAATGGGGGTTCTCCAAACTCCTCCACTGGCTCCGTCACAACCCCGACAAGCGCGATAAACTCGCCAGCGCCTTTGAGCATTGCGATTTCGTCGCCGCCACGCTTTGCGGCGTCACCGAGGCGTTCAAGGCCAAACGCAGCGTTTGCGCGATGGGGCACAAATGGCTCTGGCATTCCGATTTCGGCGGGCTGCCTCCGGAAGAATTCCTCGTAAAAGTGGATCCCTTGCTTGCCGGCGTGCGCGCCAAACTGCAGGGCTGCTATGAAACCTCCGACAAACTCGCCGGCACACTATCGCCGTATTGGGCTGAGCAGCTCGGCCTGCGTGCTGGAATTCCCATTCCTGTGGGAGCCTTCGACGCCCACTGGGATGCCATCGGTGCCGGCTGCCGAGAGCGTGACATCGTCAACGTCATTGGTACCTCCACCTGTATTATCGGTATCACCAGTCAGACGCAACTCGTCCCCGGCGTCTGCGGCGTCGTCAAAGGCAGCGTGCATCCGCATTACACCGGCATTGAAGCCGGCCTTTCCGCCACCGGCGACATTTTCGATGCTATCGCTCGCCGCGCCGGCTCCTCCGTTCAGAAATTGAGCGAAGGCCTCGAAAAATATTCTGCGGGACAAACTGGCCTTCTCCGCATGACCTGGGACAATGGCGATCGCACCGTGCTTGTCAATCCAAATCTCCGCGGTATTACGCTTGGATGGAATTTGCACCACACCGCGCAGGATGAACTCTTTGCCGCCATCGAAGGCACCGCATTTCACACGCGTGTCATTCTGGAACGCATGGCTGAACACGGCGTCCAGATCGACCGTGTCATTAATGCCGGCGGTATCCCGCAAACGAACACTACCCTCAATCAAATTTACGCCAATGTTCTCCGCCGTCCGGTTCTCGTTCCCAGCCGTAAAGTTACCAGCCTTGGCTCTGGTATTTTCGCTTTTCTTGCTGCCGGAACGTTTAAATCCATTGAAGACGCCCAATCAGCGATTTGCCCGCCACACAGGATTTATCATCCGCAGGATGAAACCCGCGAAGTTTACGATCAGCTTTACAACCTGTACCGTCGGTTGTATTTCGATTTCGGCCGCGCCGAAAACTCCTCTGCTTTCGGCGACATTCTTCCTGCTCTCATCGACGTCGCCTCAAAACAAGCTGCTGCTGCGGAATCGAAATGCCCGGTGTAAACTGCAATTTCAGCGGCCGAGTTCATCGGAGTCTTGATTATTGACCTTCCACAATGTTGAGATTTTTTCTGACGGACTTCTGTTCGACATGGACGGCGTGCTGCTCGATTCCACTCCCGCCGTCTCCCGCGTTTGGCATCAGTGGGCCGTCGAGCACGGCTTCGATCCCGAAGAAGTCGTCCGCGCCGCGCACGGTCGCCCTAGCATTTCCACCATTCGCGACTATTTGCCCAATTCCGATTACGAAGAAGAAAATCGCGAAGTCGAGCGACGCGAGATCGCTGACCTCGCTGGCGTCGTTCCCCTACCCGGCGCCATCGAATTGCTTCATTCCTTGCCGCCGGACCGCTGGGCTGTGGTCACTTCCTGCACCCGCCCCCTCGCTCATGTTCGTATTTGCGCGGGGGGCCTGCCCATCCCGAAATTTCTCGTCACTTCCGACGATATCCGCAACGGCAAGCCCGCTCCGGATCCGTATCTCAAGGCCGCGGAACTGCTGAACCTGCGCCCTGCCGATTGCATTGTGCTGGAAGATGCTCCTGCCGGCGTGCGTTCCGGAAAATCCGCGGGATGCCGCGTAATCGCGCTGCCGACCACGATGCCGGAAGAAGATTTGCGAGAAGCGGGCGCCGACTGGCTCATCCAGAATTGCGCTTCGATTTCCTTGCAGCGCCCGGTCACAACCGCTGAAAAAGTGAAGCTCCTATTGCATACAATCGCGGACGCACAACGCTGACAAAATCTCCCAGCCCTACCCTCGCAACGTCATCAACGTGATCGAATGGGCCGCGAACGTGCGTCGAAAATCCCGGCCCGCGCCCGTAAACGTTCCCGGTTTCATAACCACTTGGTTCGGATTCTCAAATGTATTCGTCGCGTCCAGGCTCGGCCCGTTAATTTCATACAATTCACCGGAGCCCTGCGGCACGAATCCTTCCATGACGATCTGCACATTAATATCCGCCGTCGGATGCCGGTTCACTACCGCCAGCACCAGCTTTCCATTGCTTTCGTCCGTCGTTGCCGAAATATCAATGTAAGGCACTTGCGGAAACCCGCGAAACGTATCGGATTCCACCAGCGGATCCAGCGCCACGTCTCCACAATAATCCGTGTACGCTTTCAGCGGATAATACGTCGTTTGCAGCAAAATCCCTTTTGCATTCGTCCTGATCGGTGCAATCACGTTCACCAGTTGCGCCATGTCAGCCAGTTTCACCGTGTTGCAATTCCGGTGAAAAATATTCAGCGCGGAAGCTACCCACAGCGCGTCGCGTAAATTGTAGACTTCCTCCAGCATGTGCGGATTTCCGCGATGAAACCACGACCGGAACCAGATATCCCATTCATCCACGGCAATCGCGATGCGCTCTTTTCTTCTGCTGCGCGACATGGCCGCGGTAATCTCCGCGTCCAGCACGCGAATTTGCTTCTCGAAATAATGCGCATCGGCGAATTCTTTTGCGTTATCCAGGCTTCCGCCGTAATGATGCAGAGAAATGTAATCCGCCATGTCCACCAGTTTTTCCAAAACCGTCATGTTCCAATTCACATCCGGCCCGCCGCACGCCACCAGCTTGATCGTCGGGTCTACCCAGCGCATCATCTTCGCGAATTCCAGAGCGTCTGCCGCGTACTGCTTCGCGTCCTTGTGTCCTGCCTGCCAGCTTCCGTAGACTTCATTCCCAAGCGCCCAGTATTTGACGCGATACGGCTGTTCATGCCCGTATTTCCGGCGCAAATTCGCCCATTCCGTATCCGTCGTCGCGTTGCAATATTCCACCCAGTCCGCAGCCTCCTGCATGGTTCCCGTGCCCATGTTCACGCAGATATACGGCTCGGCTCCGAGCTTGCGACAATATTCAATGAATTCATCCGTCCCGAAGCGATTCGATTCCTCCTCCTGCCACGCGGTATCCCATGTCCGCGGGCGGGCGTCCTTTGGACCGATGCCATTTTTCCAGTTGTACCCCGAAGAAAAATTTCCGCCCGGCCATCGCAGCACCGACACGTGGATTGCCCGCGCCGCCGCCAGCACGTCTTTGCGAAATCCTTCGCTATCCGATAGAGGCGAGCCTTCCTCATAAATCCCCCCGTAAATGCATCGCCCCAAGTGCTCGGTAAAATTGCCGTAGATATTCCGGTCAATCAGCCCGACCTTGCGATCGAATTGAATGGTAATGCGCGCCGTTCCAGCTCTCTCGCTCGCCGCTGCCGGCTCGAGTGTCTCCCCAAAAACGCCGTGCGGAACCAAAGCCATGCCGAGCGCGCCCAGCGCGCCCTGCTTCAAAAACTCCCGCCTGTCCGGCTTTTCGACTTTCATTGCCCGCTCCCACGCCGCGGATTTGCGGCGCTGCTTATTTATTCCGAAAACGTTTACTCGTCAATAGGTGAGTTCTGCCCCCGCGGAATCCGTTTCGCAAAGAGCCTTGCGTGCGGCTTGAAAACTAGGTATAACCCTCTTGCGAAACCGCCCGATCCTTTGTTTCAGGGCCATTTCTAGGTAAACGTTTTCTGAGGAGGTCCTCTCGATGACTGTTCGTGCCCTCACCTTCCTTTTCGTTTTCACCGCCGCCATCCTGATCCAAGCTCTCCTCGGGCGGAATCCCTCGGCGCGCGCTGCTTCCGTTCGGAACGCACCGGCACGGGCACAATCCTCCCTCATCACCGTGGGCGGCGAGCCTGCGGTCATTCTCACCCGCCCCCGGCCAGTGAATCGCTCCCAGCCGCAATTCCTGAGCGCCACGATTTTGCCCGGAAACGGCATGAACCTGCTGCAGATCCGCGCCTACTTCCCCGGCCTCGGCGACATTGATGTTCTCAATTCTCCAAGCCTGTCCGAGGCCAAGCACATCCTTGAAGATAAAGATAATGCCTTCGGCAACAAAAGCTTTTCCTTTGGTGCCGCCGTCCTTCTTCCTTATCCGAATCGCATTCGCGGCAAACTTTTGCCCGGCGGCAATCTCATTCGCACAAACATCGGCGGCAAAATGTACGACCTCCCTGCAAATTGGAAGGGCAAACGCCCCGGTGCGGAACTGCACGCCATGCATGGCCTGATTTTGTCTGCGCATTTTCAGGACGTGAGATACCACAACGGCCCGGCGGAATCGGTAGTTTCCGCGTTTCTTCCGGGAGGTAATTTCGACGGGCATTGGCCGTCAAAAACAGACGTTTACGTTCGTATGGTTTTGAAGAATCAGGCCCTGGACGTTTTTGTCACTGCAAAAAACGTCGGCCACGAAAAATTGCCTATGGCTATCAGCTTCCATCCCTATCTCCGCTTGCCCAGCCAGGATAGAGCGCAGGTTCGCTTGCATGTTCCGGCCTTGGAGCGCGTGGTCGTCAACAACTATGACGACGTTTTCCCCACGGGCAAAATCGTACCCGTGAAAGGCACGCCTTACGATTTTACCGCCCCACAGGGAGCGCCTCTCGGACCAAAGCTTTACTTGGACGATTGTTTTACGGACCTGCAGCGCAACCGTGTCGGCAACGTCGTTATCCGTCTCTTGGATCCCGCAGCAAAATACGGATTGCGCCTCACCGCATTATCGCCTCAGGTCCATGCGGTTCAAGTCTACGACCCGCCCGACAAGCAATTCGTGGTCATCGAACCGCAGTTCAACCTTGCCGACCCATTTAATAAGAAGATCTGGGGTAATCGCAACACTGGAATGGATTGGCTCGCACCCGGCCAGTCGGTCACCTGGCACGTGCGCCTGCAGATGTTTGTGCCGGGGAATTCGTCGACAGCTGCGCGCAAATAGTGCAGCCCGGTTTTACAAAACTCACGCCTGCTTTTCCGTGGCTACTTTTTTCTTGGCTGACTCCAGCATTGGAATGTACACAAACGTCGATGTAGGGCGCACCGTTGGTTCCAGAAATAGCTTTGCCCCACTGCTTCGGCCGAAGTGGCCAGATATTTACGCAAAATGTGCGCGCATCCCCGCTTGATTGCAAACCGCGCGGTGGCTTGCTCTCAAGTCGATGAATATCTCACATTTCAATACCTGCGACTTTCCTCAAGCCATCGCTGCTCGCCCCGGATGCAGATGAAGAACGGCCGTGCCTGAGACGCTTCGCAATCGACTCGCAGTTGTTCAGGCGAGTACTTCAAACGAATTGGCGAATGCAGTGCGACGCCCTGTCGCAGCTCAATTGTTAACTCGGGGAGATGACTCTCTTCGTTAGAGCCGGAGTCTGCCTCGAAGCCGGAGAGTTTCGGCGCAGTTTCTGAAAGATAAGAGTAAAATCGTAGCGAACAGTTTTTCTCTAGCCGTGAAATCTTTCGGCACAAAAATGCGCCCGTAGCTCAGTTGGATAGAGCATCTGCCTTCGAAGCAGAGGGTCGGGGGTTCGAATCCCTCCGGGCGCGCCATCCCTCGTTTTTGTCACGCTGAAAGATCAGATCGAACGGCTTTCTGTATGTGGGATAAACACTTGCAGCATCCACTGCGCAGTTCGAAAGCACCATTTTGAGCAATTTCGCTTTTTCTACGGGTTCCTGCTTAAGATACAGAAAATACGCCTTATTCGCGAGTTCTAAAGTCCGCATCGCATCGAGCATTCTTTCGGGTTTCGGCTGCTCTAAACTCTGCAAGGCAGACAAAACCTGCTGTTCCTCGCTCATCCACTCGGCTGATTTGCGGTTCCAGAAGTCTTCGGTAATTTTGCCGTCCAGCTTGTCAAGATAAGCTTGATCGAGCCGGTGACGCAGTGCCGTCAATCTCCGCTCGAAGCGTTCGCCCTGTTCTTTCCGAAGCGCTTCCTCGCGGCCTTTATTCGTGAGCAAGGATTTTTCTAACTGCAAAAGCACATCATCGGGGATGTGGATGTTGCGAAGCGTGACGGCGAGACGTTCTCCGAGTTCCTCTTCGCGGAAGTAGGGCAGGTCGCATTTGCCGCGAAAGCCGGTGCAATGGTAATAGGTGTAGCGGTTCTTTTTGAGTTCCGCCGTCACCGCACAGTTGTCATAAGCGCAATGGAGCAACCCGGAAAACGCAAATTCCCGCTTGCCATACTTAGGCTTGTTGCGACCGCGAAACACAGCTTGCGCCTGCTCAAACAGTTCCGGGCTAATGAGCGGGGTATGAGTCCCGTTGTAGAGCTTCTCTTCCCAGATGAATTGGCCTTTGTAGAAGGGATTCTTGAGCAGCCGTTCCAGGTACCCTTTGGCCAGAAGCTGGCCGAATTCTTCCTTGAGAATCTTCCGCACACTTGCGAGCGAATGCTGCCCTGACGCATAGAGTTCAAACATCCTCTTGGCAACCGGCGCTTTCTGCGGGTCTATTTCAATGGTGTGTTCGAGTTTGTTATTGCAATAGCCCAGCGGTGGACGACTCGGGTAGATGCCCTGCTCGGCCTTCTCGCGCATCCCTTTTTTCACTTCTTCTCGCAAGTTCTCGATGTAATTCCGGGCAATCACGACCTGAATGCCATGCACGAGCTTCGCCTGGGACTTTGAATCCTTGGTGATGATCTGACCTTCTTTCGGCAAATGGATTTCAACTTCCAAATCTTCCAGAGTGACGCAGTCGCGAAAATTCCGGTACAGGCGGTCTGTTTTCTCCACAATGAGCGTGCGGCAAGCGGGATTCTGCTTAAAAAAGCGCACCATTTCGCCAAATTGCTTCCGCCCAGCGGTTTTTGCGGTTTCCACGTCAATGAATTCGCGTTCGAGGTGAAAAGCGTTCCTTTGCGCATAATCGCGCAGAAGTTTTAGCTGTGCGGGAATGGAATAGCCCTCTCGTTCTTGATCCTTGCTCGATACACGGGCATAAAGAACAGCGGTTTTCATGGACGTTAGCTCCGGGAATTAGAAATCCCTACCTAATTGCGGTCCCAAGTTGCTTCTCTCTGGCTTTGCTGTCAACCGATTTCGCTCGAAAATCCGATCTATCCCATTCGTCTAAAATCCCGCAAAACTCTTGCAGTACCGCGATCTCCTCGTGATTCAATTGGCGCGCGGGTTCCGGCAAGACTGCAACTGCGCTCGTTTGACTCTCATCCGCCTTGTGCCGCGTATCCGCCATGACCGTGAACGCTCAACCGGTTTCGAACTTCTGGCTGGCTTTCCCACTGGCGGGTGCGCTGGCAATTTGGACCCGAACTTATTCGTTTTCTTTCGTTGTGTCCTCGATGGTTTTATTCAGCAAAAGTTTCCCCTGTTTGGTACGGATTAACACGTAGTCTCTCGTTCCCCACTGCCCTTGTAACCGGATGCGCAGCGGCAAATCATCGGGCTTAAGCTCCCAGATTTTGATCTTGGCCATGCCCGGTTCCCTCCGCTGAGGGCGGGTTCGCGCTGGGAGGTGAAGCCAGAAATTTCAGAGCCAAAAGCACCCCGATGGCAGCAGCAAAAATTGCGAGCCAGCCTAAGAAAGTGATGCTCGCGCTTTGTGTCCTCATTGCTTTTCTTTCTCCTCGGGTCTCGCAACTCCGTCGCAGCCCTCGTCCGTGCAGCGATACCCGTTAAAACTCCCATCAAACCAACTGGTGGCAATTCGCTCGGGACTCACCCAGAAGACCTTGCGGCATTTGGGGCACTGCAATTGGTAGCGTTCTTCGAGTTCCGCCAATCGCTGCCACACATTCTCGAACTTAGCCTTTTCCACCAATTCCCGGAATTTGCGTATGCCTGCTTCCAGGCGGACGAACAGTTGCACGCCGCAACGGTCGCAGATGACATACGGCTTGCCGCGTTTTTGAGTGCGCACATCGAGTCCCTCGCCGCAGACGGGGCAGGGGAAATAGCCCTTGCGGTGTTTTTCAAACAGCGTCATAGTCTCACCATAGTTAACGACATCTTGCCAGAGAATACTCCTATTCCCCTCTTCTTGTCAAGGCAAGTATCCGCTTGCAGAAGTTAACCCGATGGGGTACCATGTGTACATGGACGGGAAAGGTTTTGGCTCTTACCTGCGCGGGCTGCGCCGTAGCCGGGGGCTTTCGCTCAAGAAAGTGGAGCGCGACGCGGGAGTATCGAACGCTTATTTATCGCAAATCGAACGCGGGTTGCGCAAGCCGCCGCACCCGGAAATTCTGAAGCGGCTGGCGAAGGTTTATGACGTGCCGCCCAATGACCTGCTCATAGCCGCTGGATACGTGGAGGACTTGGCGGTTAAGGGCATTACGCGGGAAAAGATCGAGCAGGCGTTCGAACACGTCATTCATCATCCCAAGTTTCGTTACGGAACGCGCCTGAAAGGGTCTTCATTGAGCCTTGATGCCAAGCGATTTATTGTTGAGATGTATGAGAAGATGAGGGGCGAAAAACTCTTGGAAGTGAATCCATAAATGGGTGCATTTGCAACGAGCATACCGGCGAAATCGCTGGATGATTTTTGTGCGCAGTTTGTATCTCATCACAAGGAAAGCTGGCCTCCCGCAGAAGGCACGCTCGCTAGGGAATTTGCCGAGCAGTTCCAGCCTAAATTCCTTAGCCCCTCAGAACATATCGTCGAATTTGCCAGTCGCCTAAGAATCGGGGTTTCCTTCAAGGCTTTGCCCGATGGAATGCATGGTTTGAACTGTTCGACCGAAGAAGAGACGCTCGTCTGTCTGAACGATCCAGAAGCATTTAGCGGTAGCCGCGAACACACGTTCTTTCACGAGCTACGGGAGATAATTGAATATCGCTTTCGCGATCTGGGCTTTCCCACGGCGCAAGGCTTGGAACTCGAAAGACGTGCCGAGCAATTCGCCACGGAAGTCCGCATTGCCAGTTTAATGAAAGAGCTTGGTGCGCTGTTCGAGAACGCGCAAGCCATCGAGCAAACCTGGAAACGCTGGCTGGCCTTCGCGGGCGTGCTTGTGCTGGCTCTGGGAATGGGTGCGGGTTGCTTCCTGCTGCCGCATTTTGAAGAGAATTTTCCCCGCTCCAAATCCAGATGAGACTGCCAGAGCTATTTTTTTAACGCCCCAATTTTCCTGCGATATTTCCAATCCTGCGAATTCCAATAGACGCCCTGCCGTTTTTCTTTTGCCTGAACTGTGTTTTCTCCGATGCTGCAAAGGAAACGAAGCCAGCGAGACGTAACGTAAGATTATGTTACGTTACGTAATCGCTTGGGGTCAATCGGATTTCAATATTTCGCCGGAAGAATCTTCTTTCTGGTTGCTCTGCGATGCGCGGTCCCACTCATCGAGCAAGAGAAACATGCTGCGAAGAGAGCGAATCGAGGCGGCATCGAGGGTTGCTCCGCCTGTGGTCTCCTGCTTTTCCTCGTTTAATGGCAATTCAAAGGTGTGCCGTGTCTTTGCCTTCGCTGCCTGTGACGCCGAGTCTTCGAAGGAATCTGATCGCTTCTTGAAGAAACCATTGCTGAGGTCAAACATGAGAAGGCGCAAGACGAGCCGTCGCGGGGAGGCCGTTCTCTTGCGCATTTCGATTTGGCGATGGCGGAGCATTTAGGATTTCTTGGTTGCCTCCGTGGCGGAATTATCTTTACGCTGTGCTGCGGGAGCGTTCTGGGAATATTGCGCAAGCCATGCTTTGAAATCACGATCTTTGTTGAACAGCCGTTCAAGTGTGGCGCTTACGACGTAGGAGGCGTTCGCATGGATGAATTCGGCGTAGCGCATGAGCCGGAACCTCAAATCCTCCGAAACGCGCAATTGCAAGGTTTCATTCTTAGGCTGAGCGGGCGGTGCTTTAAGGATCGCCATGCGCAATACTCCTTTTCGATTTATGTGAATTTGAAGGCTTAGAATGCAATCGCCCCTGCCCTGTGGGACCTGACGATTCCGCACAAGGCAGCGGGGAGCGGCGGGAAAACTTGCTCCCCTACTTATACTAATGGGCAAGAAGTCGGAGAAAGTCCGCGTCTCAAGTGAAATATTTTTGTTGGAGGTGAAGGAAGCCGTTGCGCAGCCCCTCTATACATACTAATGGGCGACAACTGAGCAAAACCTTTCAAAGAAAAATCTTTCAGGCAGGACCACAGCAGGACAGGGCGCGAGACAAGCATCCGCAGCCATTCCCATCATCTTTTACCGCCTCGAATCTCGGTCACAAGGTCCGCATTTGCATCTTAAGAAATTGCTGCGGAAGCTGCATGTTCATTCATGCCGAAGAAGGCGAGCGATTTGGTGCGTGTTTCTGAGGGACATCCGCGTGGCAGCGGTCATGTCTGATTTTTCGGCGAAAACCAACGCAAAAAGGCAGTGAAGAGAATTGAGCGAAAACTAAGCCGAGAATTTGCCCAATAGAGCCGATCCAAAAGTACTCGCCTATCTCGGCGGAATCTTGTGCCTTCACATTTCGGTATGGCGTTGCCAATGGGTTCCCCGAATTGGCAAACCATATTGAGGGCCTGCGTGCCGGTATTTACACGGCGCGTGAACTAATTGTGTAGCGCGTCATTTGCGGACGAACTACGTGGCGCATGACGCGTAGCGATTGGACGGGAGCGACCCCCTGCCATACATTTGGGCGGCAAAATCGCCCAAAACCGGGGGTCGCTCCCGCCCAAACGAGGGTTTTCGTTCGCGGTCTTTTTTCAGCCTTGCCATCACGGATTTACTTCGCGCATCAGGGTTTAGCGAGGGTATGTGGGTGAACGCAACGCACTTATTCGGGGGAGAACGCTGCGAATACTCCTGTGTTCACCCTCTCACCAAGCTGAACCGGAATCTGAACAGGGTGCTGAACCGGTACTTTTTCTCCCCGTTCAGCAGAAAAGGCGATTTGATCCTCGGTGGTCCAGGGCCGAAGGTTTGACGAAAAATCGAGGCTTCCGGGGCGCGCATTCTGTTTCTCGCTGGTACTGTCGTACTAAGTAATTGTTTTCCTTGACAAGCTCGGCAGCGAAAGCGTAGAAATCTCCCGTTCGAAAAACTGAGGGGTGCGCGATGCGAATTACGCGACTCGGCCCGCTGTTCGCTTTCAGTCTCTTGGCCTCCCTGACTACTGTTCAATCCCAACGATCGTCTTCAACGGCGGTACCGCGAGACGCCCAGGCGGTCACTATCATTGCAAACTCGATTGCTGCAATGGCGCAAGCCGCCCCGTCCGATTCCACGGCAACGGGGACGATTAATCTCGTTGCGGGGTCTCTCAATGATTCGGGCACGATCACCGTCCTCACTCGCGGGACGAATCAGACCGCTGAGACGCTGCAAATGTCCGAAGTGGGCAATCTTGAAACAATCTATTCTCAGGGCAGCGCCAGTCAGTTGAACAATAGCACAAGCACGACTCTCCAACCGGAACTTGCCGTAACCAGCCAGTGCCCCGATTTCCCACTGCCCTTTCTGACCGGGGCAGTAGACAATCCAGATTTTGGCTTCAAATACATCGGCACCGAGACCGTGGATGGACTATCAGCCTACCACGTCCAATTCTGGGACACCTTCGCGTCGACTCCCCAGTTTCAAAATCTTGCGAGCTTCACGACGAGAGACATTTGGATCGCTGTGGCCAGCGCGCTCCCGGTTAGGCTCTCCTACAACTGGCGCGCGGCAGGCGGCTCCGCCCCTAGTATTCCCATGCAAGTTGATTACTCTAACTATCAGAGTTTTGGTGGGACCCTTTATCCGTTAACGATAAAGAAATCCAAAAATGGGACGGTCTGGCAAACGATCACGATTCAGAACGTGCAGTTCAACACCGGCCTGACCGATGCTGATTTTCCGGTTGCGGCTCAGTAAATAGAAGCTCCTGGCGAGGGATGCTCATGGCGAGACGCTGCGCTCTGTTGCTCGTTGCCCTATTGTGGGGATCGGTGGCTTTGGGACAGGCCGTTATCGGTACGCCGCCCTTCGGGGCGTATCAAACCGTTGGCTTCGGAAATCTCGATCTGCAAAACCTGAACGTGAATTTCACCATTCCTGTGTTTACCAAAACGGGGCGCGGTGTCAACCTCTCTTTGCCGATTACTTACAATTCGCTCATCTGGTACCCGTCCGGCGGGGCTTGGGTTGTGGTTACCAACAAGAGTGGCAGTCCGACGTGGGGCTGGCAAACCAACTATCCAGCGGGCGCAGCCTGGGGATACATGTTGAGCAACATTGCCTGCAAGAGGGACAACCAGTGGTATTTCGGAACCTGGGATCATAAGTTTTGGTACACCGACGCTGAGGGAACGACACACGATTTCGGGGTTTCCGTGTACAACGGCGGCATAGATACTGAGTGCGGCTATACCGATGTTTATGAATCCGAAGCTTATGACAATAGCGGTTACCTTTTTAATTTCAACGCACCGAACGGTCCGGTCTTCGATGTCCATGGCAACAACGTTTCAAATGTTGCTTCCATACAAGACACAAACGGCAATTACGTTTCAGAAGTGACGAACGGAAGCACTTCGACTTACACCGACACTCTTGGCGATACAGCACTCACTGTGACGGTCGTCTCATCAACAGAAACTGATTATTCCTATACGAACCCTTCGGGTGGAACGAGCACTGTCAAGCTGTTGTCGAGCAGTTTTCGAATTAAAACGGATTTCGGCTGCGGCGGAGTAACCGATTACACCGGTACTGCCGTTCTTCCAACAGAACTTCTTTTCCCCGATGGAAGCAACTATCAGTTCTCGTACGAGCAGACGCCTGGTTTTTCCGGCTATTACACAGGCCGCATAGCCTCGATTACACTTCCAACGGGCGGGGTTATTTCCTACGCCTACACTGGAAACAATGACGGAATTGAATGCTCCGATGGCAGCACTGCCGCGCTGAAAATCACGACGCCAGATGGTACGTGGAGTTATTCGCGTCTAGGCGGATTTCCTACATGGACCACGACCGTAACCGATCCTAGTCCTCAGCAAAATCAAACCGTATGGAATTTTCAAGGTTTCTTTCCAACAGAAGAGCAGGTTTACCAGGGGTCACAGGGGTCGGGTACCTTATTAAAGACTATCTTCACCTGCTACAACGGAGCGACGCCAAACTGCAACAGCACCGCCATTACAACTCCTATTACCGAGCGCGCGGTCTACACCGAATGGCCGGGTACCTCACAAGAGGAATCAGAAATCAACACTTCCTTTCTTGCAAACACGGCTCTCTCGACTGAAGAGGATGACTACGATTATGGCAGTGGCTCGCCGGGTGGATTGATTCGCAAAATATTCACCACATATGCGAACCTGGGCAACAACATTCTCGGCGATCCAGCTTCCGTTACTGTCCAAAATAGCTCGGGTGGAACCGTCGCACAGACTACCTACACTTATGACCAAGGCTCAGTTACCGGCACGTCCGCACCCCAGCACACGTCCGTTTCGGGTTCCCGTGGGAATCTAACCACCGTCGCATATTTGGTGACAGGCTCGACGATGCTTTCCAAGACTTTTACCTACTACGATACGGGGAATATTGACCAAGCAACGGACGTGAATGGCGCACAGACCACATACACCTACGGAGCGTGCGGGAACTCCTTCCCGACGAGCGTGAGTGAACCTTTGAGCCTTTCCAGGTCGATGACCTGGAATTGTGGCGGAGGAGTCGAAACGTCCGCAGCCGACGAGAACGGCCAAACTGTCAGTTATGATTACAACGACCCGAATTTTTGGCGGATGACTACGAGCAAGGATCAAGAAAACAATGCGACGAACTTCACGTACACTTCGAATCCAAGCTCGATGGAAAGTTCGCTGGTATTTAACGGAAATAGTTCGACAACGGACGCGTTGCAGACGCTAGACGGGTTAGGGCGTAGTATTGTCACGCAGCAAAGACAATCACCCACTTCGAGCACCTACGATTCAGTTGAAACCAGTTATGACACTCTGGGACGACTCTCCACCTCTACCGTTCCGTATAGCGCCGTTGCTGGGCAAACGAATGGTTCAGCGCCCGCAACGACCACTGCCTACGACGCGCTCGGCAGAGCATTAAGCACTACGGACGGCGATGGCGGCGAAATGCAGTTTTCATACTCCGCAAATGACGTGCTGGTAACACTTGGGCCTGCGCCTAATGGCGAGAACCCAAAGAAGCGCCAATACGAGTACAACAGCGTGGGCGAGCTAACATCTGTTTGCGAAATCACGAGCGCCGCTGGCAGCGGCTCTTGCGGGCAGAACACGCCTGCAACTGGTTATTTGACAACATATACTTATGACGCACAAGGAGATTTGACTAAAGTTTCGGAAAACGCCCAAGCAGGGTCAAATGAGGTTGAAACTCGAAATTTCAGCTACGACGGCCTAAGCCGAATGACCTCTGAAACCAACCCGGAATCGGGGACTACGAATTACTACTGTAGTGCTCCCCTCTAAAACTGGACAACCTGCTTAGGTATGATCAGGACCTCCAACAAGGAGGCAAGATGGGCAGGAAGCCACGCGTAGATCGATCCCCGGAAGAGAAATGGCAGATC
>Ga0070737_10000456_pt1 | contig 86387 bp, 75 predicted proteins | sample Coa_R1_10_FD_66438 | JGI IMG/M metagenome (GOLD analysis project Ga0070737, IMG submission 66438) | Surface soil microbial communities from Centralia Pennsylvania, which are recovering from an underground coalmine fire - Coalmine... | ecosystem: Environmental > Terrestrial > Soil > Unclassified...
CGCTCGCCGATCCCTTACGGTGATCATCACGGCAAAGCCGGACCGGAGCATCCGAACATCTTCGGGCGGTACGGCTGAAACCCGTCGCCACGGGAGAGCAGGTCTGGAGCCATGCCTAGCGACTGCACCTGCTCATCGCCAACAGCACAACCAGTGTCGTCGTCGGGCCGTCGGTCGCAGAGACCGCCGACCCTGAGTAGCGCGTTGTCATGAATGCAGGGTTCGCGCTGCCGAGACCCGCAGAATTCGAAAGCATGTCTCGGCCCGCCACGCCGCTCAGACCCGCATCGCGCGGACAGGAGGAGTCTGCCGCTGGCGCTTACGCGGCGTGGAGCGCCGGGGCCAACTGCTCGGCGCTGGCCTCGACGGTCTCGGGGACCGTCACGATGAGGCGCCCGTCGCGATTGAGGAGATGCCGCGCGTTGATGACGGTCAGGCCGATGATCTGCTGGGTGCCGGGAGCGAACCGAAGGACGTGGCCCTCCGGCGTCTCCTCGCCCTCGCCGGGCTGAGGCGCGCCGACGTGCAGGTGCAGGACGTCGCCGTCAGAGTCGTAGTCGGCGTGGTCGAAGGTCAGCGGTCCGATGCGGATGTTCAGGGCTTCCATCGCTTGGGGTCCTTGCGAATGGCCAGCGCGGTGATGATCCGCGCCGGCTCCTGCTCATAGCTTACGATCGCCATCAGCCAGCGGCTCGGACCGGCCTCGCGCCGATAGAACCTCGCGCGGTCTGAAAGCGCGTCCGGCTCGACGTGATCCGGTGTCGCGACCGTCTGCATCACCGCCTCAAGGTGATCAAGGAGTTCGGGATGGTCGCGCGCGATCTTCCCCTCCCAGATCCGGATGAGGAGGACGACCTCGTGGCCGTCCGGATCGGTGACGCTCGCCGCGCGAGGCTCGTCGATCGACATGCTCGCCAGCGTGCCGTACCGCTCGGACGAGCAGCGCAGTCGCGGCGGCTCGGTTCGAACAACAGCGAGCGTTCAACCCACCCAACGAGGATTCATGGGATCCGTGCTGCTGGACGCCGCAGGTCACCATCGCTCGCCGGCGACCATGCCTGGCTATCACCGAGGCCGCCCGCCTCGCAACAAGGGCGAGAAATACCCGGCCGACCCGCCGACGGTCGAGGAGATCGTCGCTGTCATGCGAGCGGTCGGCGACCGCGCTTTGGGCCACCGCCTCCGCGCGCTGATCATTCTGCTATGGCGAGCTGGACTGCGGATCAGCGAGGCGCTCGCCCTCCAAGGGAGCGATCTCGATAGCGGCCGCGGGGCCGTGCTCGTCCGCCGGGGAAAGGGCGGCAAGCGACGCGAGGTCGGGATGGACCGTTGGGCATGGGAGCAGCTCGACCCATGGCTGGCGATCCGCCGCGAGCTACCGATCGGCGCCGTGCTGTCCGTGATCCACGGGCCAACCGCCGGGCGGCGATCGGAGGCCTGCGCCGCCCGCAAGCCGTTACATCACGCCGCTGCGGCGGCAAGCGTGCGGCGACGGTTCGCGCCGCATCAACTCCGGCATGCTCACGCGGTGTAGATGGCCCACGAGGGCGTCCCGCTGGTGGTGATCCAGCGCCAGCTCGCGCACGCCAACCTGGGCATCACCAGCATCTACCTCCAGGGCATCGACAGCTCGGAGACCATCAGCACCGTCCACGGACGACCTTCGCCGACAATCTCCGCCAACGCTGGCCTGCAGATCAGGCGGTAGCGCAGCAAGCCAGGGTCGGCCGGCTCGTTCCGACCGACCCGCCGCACCTTTGGCTGGGGAGATGCGCAATGAGATCGTCGCGCGGGTTGGACTCTCGCTTTCGTGCCGCGACGCGTATCTTGCGTCTCGGGGCGCGCGACCTCCTAAACTAAGCGCGGACAGCGCATCGCCGCGTGCCGCGGTTCCGGCATAGCGCTCGCGGCTGCGCTGGGGGATAATGTGGCGATGCGGACATTCGCGCTCATAGAAGCCCCAACGAGCGCGGGCGCCTACGCACCTGGCCAGGAGGACGGCCCGGGCGCGCTGCTGGGCGCTGGCCTTGTCGAGAGGCTCGAGGCGGCAGGGGCGACCGTGCACCGCGCCGGGCAGGTGGATCGTTCTCGGTGGAGGCCGGATCCGGAAAATCCGCGGGCCGCAAACGCGAGTGCGGTCATCGATCGCGCAGGCCAGGTCGCTGCGCTCGCCCGATCAGCCCCCGCCGGGGACACGATGCTGGTCCTCGGAGGCGACTGCACAGTTGGGATCGGTGCGGTGGCGGGCGTCCAGCACCGTGTTGAGCAGCTCGGTCTCATCTACCTCGATCGCCACGCCGACCTCACGTCCCCGACAGCACGCCCGACGGTTCCCTGGACTGGATGGGGGTGGCGCACATGCTCGGCATCGACGGCGCCGTGGACGGCCTGGCCGCCCTTGCCGGTCGGCGTCCGATGCTGAGCGCCGGGCAGATCAGCTTTCTCGGACTCGGACCGCATACGGACTTTGAAGCCGAGGTGATCGCTCGCCACGGGCTACCGGCGGTGGACCTGCAGAGCCTTATCTCTGATCCGCTGGGCAGCGCTCAAACCGCGCTGTCTTCGCTTGCCGCCTGTGATGGTTTGGCGGTGCACTTCGACGTCGACCTCGTCGACTTTCTCGACGCGCCGCTGGCAGAGAACACTGACCGTGGCTCAGCCCCGTCGTTGAGCACCTGTGGTGAGATTCTGACCGTGCTGCTCCGCGATCCCCGCGTGCACGCCGTAACCGTGACTGAGTTCAACCCGCACCACGGATCACAGGACGGGGAGACCACCGAACGGCTCGCCGAGGTCCTGGTCACGGCGCTGGCGGACTCTGGATCGGCGGCTACGCCATAGCGAGAGCTGACCGCGCCTGAGACCTGCATCGTTCCCACCACGCAACTTCGCCCGGCCCGACCACGCGTCGTGCAACGCGCGGCAGGCAGGCGACTCGCCGTTACGAGACGCGGGCTGGAGCGCCCCTTCGCACCTCGGCGGACGCGGGCCCTACGTTACGCGTGTGCGTGACACGATTGTCCTGTTGCATGGCGCTGGACGCGCTGGTCGAATGTGGCGGCGAGTCGCGGCTCGACTCGCCGCTCGGTATGACGTGCGTACGCCCGACCTTCCAGGTTTCGGGTCCACCGCTGGACGATTCACACTGGATGGCGCCGCGAGCGCCGTGGCCGACCTGGCGGGTGCCGAGCCGGCTGAACGGGTCCATTTGTGCGGGTTCTCGCTCGGCGGCGCCGTCGCGCTCCGCGCGGTGTCCGCGCATCCCGATCGGTTCCTCTCGCTCGTCATCTGCGCCGCGCCGCTCGCGCCGTCGGTGAATCAGTCGGAAACGCTGCGCCGGTACCGACGCATCCCCGATCGCGTCGCGCGGCTGTTCAGCGACAGCAGCTCCTGGTGCGCGGTCGTCCACGCCGTCTCTGAACTGGACGTCTCCAGCGACCTTCCGCAGGTGCGTGTACCGACTCTGGTCGCTTGCGGTGCACGTGATCGCGGCGCCCTGGCCGACACATATCGAATCGCCCACGGTGTGCCGGGCGCTCGACTGCTGCTCGTGCCCCACCTCGGTCACGGCTGGCCCGTTTTCGCGCCACAGGTCTTCGCCGCTGTCCTCGACGGGTTTCTATCCAGCATCCCGGGCCCCGCCGGCGAGCGGTAGCTGCAACGCCGGGTCCAGGCGCTCCCGTGCGAGCGATCCGTCGACGACAGCCATCGCTTACAAAACGCGAGAACAAACTCCGCGGAGCCCGTGGCGGGACCTGCTTTGGACCGGACGCCGCACTTGGCGCCACTCCCAGCGGAGTCATGCTTCGCGCGGGACGGGGGAGGCGCGTGAGATGTGCAGTACGTGACACAGACTGTGAAAGTTCGAGATCAAAGTAGATAGCCGACGCTGAGTCTCCCGGAGACTCCGCCCTTACCGCCAGCGAGCACACCGCATGGCGGCGCGCTCAGCTGCCGAACCAACCAGGAGACGGCCCCGTCACCGTCCGGCACCACCAAGACAACCGGCCACGCCTCGTAAGGCGCGAGGCGCAAGCTCACCGCCGCACTCCGAGAAGCGGCATGACTGGCACCCCACGTCGCGGCGCCCCCGCGTAGAGGCCATCGCCGGGGGTTACGAGTGCGACAACCGCTGGCGTAAGGACTCACGCCTTTATTACTGTGGGGAAATGGTGTAATTCCATTCGGGGTGGAACTGCTCGCCGTGGATATTGACTGCGCGGATCTGCTCGTCGGTGACCTGGACCTTGGTGGGGTAGGTGTTGGGGTCCAGACGGGCGTAGACCTTCAGGCCGGTGCTGGTCGTGGTCGAGCCGATCAGGTCGATCACGGTCTGCCGGCTCAGCAGCGGTTTGGCGCGCCGGTTGATCGAGATGTATGAGAACAAGCGGTGCTCGATCTTGTTCCACTTCGAGGTGCCGGGCGGATAGTGCATGACCTGGATCCTCAGCCCGGTGCGGTCGGCGAGGCTCTGCAGCTCGGTCTTCCACAACCGGGTGCGGTAGCCGTTGGAGCCGCCGCAGTCGGCTGTGATCCTCAGCACCTTGGCGTTGGGGTAGCGCTTGCGTCCCAGGCTCTGCCACCAGCTTCCGATCGCGGCGACGGCGAACTGGGCGGTGTCGGCGCTGATCCCGACCGACACCCAGCCCTCGTCGCGGCCGACATCGTAGATCCCGTAGGGAATCGCCTTGCCCAGCTCCTTGTCGATGAAGTCGTGGGTGTTGACGAGGATCGGCCTGCCGGTGGGCGCCAACTCCCGGCCGGCGTTCTTGTAGGCGCCGATCAGCTCCTTTTTGTTGGTGTCCACGCTGATCACCGGCTCATCGGCCGCCAGCGCCTTCGCCGTCACCTCAGCGATCCGCTGGAACTGCCCGTCGCGGTCGGGATGATCTGCCCCCTCATGCGTCTTGCGATTGGCCTGCAAGCTGAACCCAAGCCCTCGCAGCTGCCGGCGGACCGTCGTCTCGGCGACATCGAACCCCTGCTCGCGCAGCGCCCCGGTCAAGTTCGCAACGCTGCGGCTCGTCCACAGAAGCGGCGACTCCGGATCGCCGCGCGTCGCGCCTTCCAACAGCCCAAGCAGCGCCTCCCTGAGCCCCGGATGGCGTTCTTGGATCGACGGCCGTCCAGCCCCCAGACGACGCACCCGCCCCTCCGGCGCCCGCCGCCCGCTGTTGACCTCCTTGACCCCGCGACGCACCGTCTCCTGCGACATTCCGGTCGCTCGTGCCACGGCCGCGATCCCGCCACGCCCATGCGACCGCGCCTCGGCCGCAGCCCACATCCGGCGAGCGCGCTCGTCCAGTTCATCGCGCACGACCAGCCACCGCTCCCGGATCGGACCCTCGTCCACCATCGCTCCCAACATGGTGTCCAAGTTCGCCGCCGCGCACCGCCGCCCCTGCACAACTTCCCAACAATAATTTAGGCGTCAGCCCTAAGGCCACATGAGGGCCACGATCCCACCGCGCACCGCAGACGTCGCACGACGAAAACCACGGCCGTGCAGGCGCTTCTAGAAGCGGGAGCGACGGGACTCGAACCCGCGACCTCCGGCGTGACAGGCCGGCGCTCTAACCAACTGAGCTACGCCCCCTTTGCAGGGGGCTCCAGTATGCCAAGAGCTGCGTGCCCGCGCCCGCGGGGCAACGCGGACCGCGGAGCAGGATCAACCCAACGACCGCGCCGGCGATGACCGCTGGGGGCCGACCGCTGGGAGCCGACCGCTGGGGGCCGACGGCTGGGGGCCGACCGGACGAGGACGAACGCCACTTGGCGGGCCTTGCCTGTGCGTCGCCGGCCGCGGCTCGAGCTGGGCCGGCGCGGTGGGCGGGATCGGCGCGGTGCAGCGCAACTTGATGGGGCGTCGTGGGTTCGTGCGGGCGGAAGCGATCCCCCCGGGAGGGGCCCAAACCGGCCGTGGGCCCGCCCGGAGCCCGATCGGCGGCGGGGACCGACCCCTCGGTCCCCGCCGCATTTCCACACCCGGGCACCCGGCTCCGCGTCCCCATCTGAACGGCCTCCGGCGACGGCGTGCCGTAGTGTGAGCGGCGTGATCCCGGTGTTCGACGGCCACAACGATGCACTGACCTGCGAGGACGCGCATCTGCTGGCCTCCGGGAGGCCGGGCGGCCATCTGGATCTGCCGCGAATGCGCGCGGGCGGGATCAGGGGGGCGATCTTCTCGGTGTTCTCGCCCAGCCCCGGGAGCGACGCAGATCCGGTGGCGCGCGCGGACGGCGTGCTCGAGATCCCGATCGCAGCCGAGCTTCCATACACGTCCGCCGTGTCGCACGCGGCTCGCGCGGCCGGCCGCTTGGTCTCGCTCGAGCGCGCCGGCGAGGTCAGGATCGCGCGGTCGGCCGGCGATCTCGACGCCGCCTTTGCGCACGGCGGGCCGCCTGCGGCGGTGCTGCATCTGGAGGGAGCGGAGGCGATCGACGAGCAGCTTGAGTCACTGGACCTGTGGTACGCGGCAGGCCTGCGCTCGCTCGGGCCGGTGTGGAGCCGGTCAAACGCGTTCGCCCACGGCGTTCCGTTCGTCTCGCCGTCGTCACCTGACACCGGTCCCGGGCTGACCGACGCCGGGAGAGCGCTGGTGCGAGCCTGCGCTGAACTGGGGATCGCGGTCGACCTCAGCCATCTAAACGAGGCGGGCTTTTGGGATGTGGCACGCGCGGAGCTTGGTCCGTTGATCGCCAGCCACTCCGCGGTTCACGCGCTGTGCCCGACCTCGCGCAACCTCACCGACCGCCAGCTTGATGCGATCGGCGACTCCGGCGGCCTGGTCGGGATCGTCTACGCCTGCCCGTTCCTGCGTGAGGACTTCTCCGAGGACATCGATACCCCCCTGTCTGCGATCGCCAGACACGCCGCTTATGTGGCCGAGCGGATCGGCGTCGAGCACGTGGGGCTGGGCTCTGACTTCGACGGGGCGACGATCCCGGCGGCGCTCGGCGACGCGGCCGGCGTCCCGCGGCTGCTGGAGGAGCTGCGCAGCGCGGGGATGGATGAGGCGGAGCTCGAGGCGATCGCCTGGCGCAACTGGCGGCGCGTGCTCGGCGCTTGGTGGCACTGAGCCTCCCCGAGCACCGCAACCAGTGGGCGGGTGCGGCGGCCGCTGTGCGGCGCGTCCACCGCTCAGCGCCCACCAGGGCGCGAGCGCCGCTACACGGCCACCGGAGCGCTGCGCCGCGGCCACCGGAGCGCCGCGCCGCGGCCACCGCCGCGCCGCGCCGCGGCCAGCCCGGCATCCCGCTCTCTCATCCGGCCCCGGCCGCCTGTGAGCTCCGGCGATCGGCGCACAGAACGCAGTGCCCCCAGTCGAACGGCCTCTGAAGCTCTCGCAGGCGCCTGTCGTTCTCGCCCCAGCCTCGGTTGATGTGTCGCCCGATCACGACCGCGGCCACCGGCCCCGATCCGGCGGCCTTCAGCGCCGCCGCGGCGCTCTGGGCGTTGGCGCCGGTGGTCCACGTGTCGTCGACTAGCAGCACCGCCTGACCGTCGAGGGCCTGGCGCGCCAGGTACCGCTCGCGGCTGAAGCGGTGCGGCTCGACCTCCGCAGGCGAGCGTTCGAGCAGCTGCTGCAGGCGGTCGCCGATGGGCGCAACGAGCTCCGCCACGAGCGCGTGCAGCGGCTGGCGGCGCGCGTGCCGGGGGTCGCAGGAGGGAACCGTTGTAACGAGCGGGAAGGTGTCGATCCCGGCGGCGCGCGCCACGCAGCACTCGTGCGATGCCAGCCAGCGCCATAGGATCGAGGCCAGACCGAGCGCCAGCTCTCTTGCGACCGGCGCAGCAGCGCGCTTGTAGCCGGCCAGCGCGTGGTGAAGCTGCTCTCCGGCGACGCTGTAGGACACTGGGGCGACCGCGTCAAGCCAGCGCCCGCCGTGAGCGCATGCATAACAGCAGCGCCAGCCGTCGGTGAGGTTCAGGCAAACCCGGCAGACCCCCGGCCCGTGGCGCGGTGCGATCAGAAAGTTCGCATACAACGCGCTTAGCTCATCGACGCTCGGCACCGATGATCACCCCCTCAGCTCGCCGTCGCCGAGTCGCCCCAGCACTCGCGTGACGTCGGCGGGCTCCCGATAGACGTGCACGCCGGGGCGCGCCTGGAGATCGCGCGCCCATCGCTGCGCGAGCAGCCGCTCGCTGAGGAATACGGGTCGCCCGTGCGCCAGCGCCTGGCGCGCCTGGACCCGAGCCCCGCTGCGCTCGGATGCCTCGACGATCACCGAGGCGCGCGCGAGCCCCGACATGGTCGCGTTTCTCTGCGGGAAGCTGTGTCGGCTGGGCGGCGAGTCCGGCCAGAACTGGGAGACCACAGCGCACCGTGCGGCGATCAGCCGCTGCAGATCCGCGTTCTGCGGGGGATACGTCCGCCAAAGACCGGTTCCGACCACGGCGATCGTGCGCCCGCCGGCCACAAGGGCAGCGCGATGCGCGGCCGTGTCGATCCCGGCTGCGAGCCCGGAGATCACCGTCCACCCTAACGCGACCAGATGCTCGGCGAGCTCGCCGGCAGCGCGAATGCCCGCCTGCGACGCGTGGCGTGAGCCGATCACCGCCACCGAGCGCCAGTCGTCCTCCCGCAGCCGGCCGGCTACGAAGATCAGAGGCGGCTGATCCCAGACCAGGCGCAGGTTGTGCGGGTAACCGTCGTCCAGGACCGTGAGCAGCGTCAGCCCCGACCGCTCCCAGCGCGCGATGTCCTCAAGGGCAGCGCTCACCAGCGCCTCCGCATCTCGACGATTGCTTGGCTGAAGCCCGGGCAGGGGCGGCGCCTCGCCCGCCTCATCAGCCAGCGCGCGCTCAAGTGCCGCGCGTACGCTGCCGGCCCGCTCAACCATCTCGCGGTGGGCATGCCAGGGGCGGCCGGCCGTGCGGATCAGCGCCACGAGCGCGGCGCGCTCTGCCGCCGCGTCGGCGGGCGTGCCTGGCGATCCTGCGGTCGCGACCGGACGGTCCGGGTCGCTCAACCGCCTTGCGCCGTCCTGGCTCTCGTGTAGCTCCAGCGATGCGCGATCGCCCGGCGGCGGGCCCGCGCCGCCGTCGATCCGCCGCGACCGCGGACCGGCGAGTTCAGCCGAGCTGGGTCGGTGGTGTGGCGGCGGGGCCGGCCGTCTGTTCAGCGGACGGGGCTCCAGGAGTCGGAGCGGTCGCCGCCTGCCCAGCGAACGCGTAGCCGGGATCGATCGGCTGGGCGGCGGGAGCCTGGTAGCCGTGCGCACCGTCGCCTTGAGCGACGGGGACACCGGCCTGTGCCCAGCCCGGTGGCTGCGCTGCACCCGGGGGTGCCAAAGTCGCCTGAGGGTACTCGGCCGTGGGCTGAGGGGCGATCGCGGGCTCCTCGCGCAGAGGGGTCGGATCCAGCGACACCGACGCCCTGGGGGTCGTCTCGGCGCGCTCGCTTCGCTCGCCGTTGAGCGCGGCGCGGAAGTCGCGCAGGCCGTTGCCGAGCTGGCGCCCGACCTCCGGCAGGCGCTTGGGGCCCAGCACCAGCAGCGCCACCACCAGGATGAAGAGCAGGTGGGTGGGTTGGAGGATGTCGCCGACCATCGCCTAAAGGTACTCCCTGTGGACTCCGGGCGCGAGGGGTGTGAGCCGCGTCGGTGCGACGCCCGTGACCGGCGCGCGTAGCCGGGACTTGAGGGCGGCGAGCCGCGCGGGCGAATGCGGCGCTCGGCCCGCCCGCCTCGCTGCCGCGTCGATCGCATGCGCAAACCCAAGCACGCCGACGCGTCAGGGTGGGGGCGCGTGCCCTGATTGGCACGATGTCGACACGGTCTGAAGCGGTTCCGGCACACCCGGGCCGGGCGCGGGCCATCGCTGTGGCGCCATCAGCTCACGTGCCGGGCCACGGTCCGGGTGCTCGTCGTCAGAAACGGCCAGCCCGCCTCGTGCGGTATCACCGCCTTGAACAGGTACGTGTAGCCACGCGCGCCGAGCGCCACCGGGAACGTGATGCTCCACCTGCCTCGCGCATCGGTCGCGATTGCGTGCTCGAACGGCGCAAAGCCGGTCGGCACCCCGCGAACGCGATACCACAGCTGCACGAGCACGCCGCCAGGCGGCACGAATCCGCCCTCGACTCGGCCGCTGATCCGCAGGTCGGCCCCGGCGCGCACGTTTGCGCCGACCTCGATCGTGCTTCGCCCAACGACGTACACGGCCGCCGTCGCCAGGCTCGGGCGCAGCAGGCTGTCGCCCGAATAGCTGAAGGTGACGGTCCGGCTGGCACCGGGCGGCAGCGTGTAGACGAACCTCCCGTGGGGATCGGTGGTCAGCGAGGCGGATCCGTCAGCGCCCCAGCCATCCGCCTGCGCGCTCACGTGGATCGCCTGATCGCCGAGCGGCGTCCCATCCACGGTCTCAAGCAGGCCCACGAGCGTCGTCCGCTGCCCGTACCCGAGCCTGACGGCGGTGTGCGCCTGCGGGATCCGCTCCGTCGCAGCGGGAACCGCCACCTCCTGGCAGTGCCTCATCAGGAGCGCCCGCGTCGCCCCGTGAGCTCGCCCCCCGCGGGCCGGCTCGGCTCTGCGAAGCACGACACGGCGAAGCGAGCAGCGCCGAGCCTGCACCTGCTCGTGTGCGACCAGCAGCTCGGTCACGATCCGCAGCGGTAGCGTGACCGCCGCAGGGCGGCCGGCGGCCGGTTCGTCAGTGATCGTCGCCTCGTTTCCGGCGACATCCCAAACCAGGGCGCGCAGCTGGTAGGTGCCGTCCGGCAGCGTTCCGTTGTCCGGGACCGTTGCCGTGAGCGTCCCCGCCGTGCCGTCGAACTGCGTGGGCAGGTTCTGCCAGCCGTTCACCGTCTCGATCTGGATTTGACCGCCGGCGACGCCGGAGCCGCTGTCGGCGACCTGCACCGTGATCAGGTCCGGATTGCTCGGGTCAGGCGGCTCAAACGCGCCGGTGGGGGGCGTGTCATCGATCAAGAAGTTCCAGGCCTGCGGCGGCGACCAGTTCCCCGCGTTGTCCTCGGCGCGGCATGTGAGCTCTCCGCCCGGGGGCTGAACCGTTACCCGTGCGTTGTCGCCGGCGTAGGCGGTGGTCTGGGCTCCGAGCGTGCACACTATCTGGTTGACGCCGGAGAGCCCGGGCTGATCGACCGCGCTGACTGTGATCGCCTGGGCGGTGGTGTACCACTGACTCTGGGACGGACCGTCGGAGAACGAGATGCTGGGCGGCTCGGAGTCGATGTGGACCGTATAGCTGGAGGTCGGTCCGGTCACGCCGGCCCCGGACGTCGCCGAGCAGCTCAGGGTGTGCACTCCGTCGCCGGCAATGGTCACGTCCTGTTTGGCGCCGGTGACGGTGTGCGGCAGGCCTCCATCCACCGAGCAAGAAACGGACGCAACCCCGCTGAGCTGCTGCTGCTCGGAGCCGGTGACGGTCACCGTCTGAGCGCCGGAGACCCACTCGGACTGAGGCGGTCCGGAGAAGGCGACCGTCGGCTGCTGGTAGTCGATGTTCACTGTGGCCTGAGCTGTGTTCCCGACGTTCTCGGCGTTGTCGATCGCCTGGCAGGAGACGGTTGTCGAGCCCTGCGCGCTCACCGTCTCGGTGTAGGTCGAGCCCGAGTGGGCGCCGTCGCTGCATCGCAGCTCGCCGACCCCGGAGAAGTTGTCTGAGCCGACGAACGTCACCTGTTGTGGGGTTGAGTACCATCGACCGGGCGCCGGAGCGCTCGCGATCTCGGTGGTCGGTGGCGTGCAGTCGATGTTGATGGTCTGGCCGTTGAGCGGCCCATAGCCGACCATGCCCGCAGGGTTGGTGGCGCTCTCGGACAGGACATATGAGCCATCTGGCAGCGCGCACGGGTTGAGAGCGAAGGTAGTCTGCCTGACAGAGGCACCACACGGCGCGGGTACCGTGTAGTTTGGACTGACGTTCGCTTGCTCGTCCTCCGAGCCCACCGAGATCTCAAACCCGCAGACTCCAGCGGGATCGGAAGCGGTGGTCATGACATACCAGCCTCCACTAGGCGCGTTGGCCGCACTCACCCATGTCGGCCGGCCTGCGAGCGGGCCTTGGTCGATCCCAAAGCTCGGCGGTGCCGGGTCGTCGACGGTGATCGTCGCGTCGTAGACGTTGTCGGAGGCCGCTGGGCCGAACCAGCTGCTGTTGTCGTTGGCCGGGCAGCTGGCGGCGTGGCACCAGATCCCAAAGCCGATCTCGGTGGCGTTTGACACCGGCGCGGTCATGTCTCCCCCCGGCGTGTAGCTGTCGCAGTCCGTGCTCACGCAGTCCCACGAGCCCGGGTACGGGTCTCCGGCACCGCTCTCGCTGGTCGCCCAGTGTGCGACCCATCCGTCCCACGCTGAGACGCGGAAGTTCGAGGAGATCTGGGTGATCGTCGTTCCCGGAGGGGCGTGGAACCACCAGCCACCGGCCTGCGCGCCGCTCACCGATCCCTGCGACCAGACCTGGATCCCCAGGCCCCCGCACCACTGGGCGTAGGCGATGTGGTTGGTGTTCTCCGAGAAGGCGAGCGCGTTGTTCTGGCCAAGCGCTCCGCAGACATACACGGGGAACGTGCCGGCGCGCGCCAGCGCAGCGATCAGGAGCACCAAGACGAGGGTGATGGCGGTCCCAGACGCCCAAAGTAGATGGCGACGAGGAGGACGACGAGTCGCAGGAGCCATAACGCTGATCCGAGATGTGTCAAGAAACGGGTGCGCAATAGACCGCGACGTTGGCGGTGACCACACCGTCAGATGGAGTAAACGAGTTACCGCTCAGCAGGCCTAGTGTCAGTGTGAACGGACCGGGCTGCGCGGCACGACTAACGTAGACCATGGGCGCCGCAGTCCCGAGAGTATTCGCGGTCTCCGGAGTTGCGACCACAGCGCTCGCCTGGTTGGCGCACGGACCACCGGTTATCGTGACGAGTACCGTCCCGACTCCGGTTCTCACAGCACTTAGGTTTTGGCCCGCGTTGACACCGGCGGTCGTCGAGTTCTCCGCAATCAACCCCCACGCCCCAACGGCCTGTGGTCCGGTTGGGCCGGCAGGGCCGGCCGGACCGGCCGGCCCGCGTTGGTTCCAGGTGAGCGAAAACTGGCCGCGGCCGCAGCGCCGCGAGATCAGCAGCTCGTGCGTGCGCCGCACCACGCAACCGTGAATGGGCCGAGGTCCGCGCGCCGCCAGCGCAAGGCCGCCTCCCGTCACCGCGGCGCCCGTGAGCGCGGCTGCCACCAGTTGTGGGATGCGGGATGGGGTGCTCACGTGATCGTTCCTCCTGATCGTTGGGTGATGCGGTCGCGGTCGTGTGGCTTGGGTTAGGCGGTCGTCCTGATTGAGTTGTCGATGGCTGTCGTGCTGCTGGAGTCGTCTTGCTGCGCTCGCCGAGCTGCTGCGCCGAGGGCGAGGCGCGGGCGCCCGCCGGCGGTGTGCCGACGAGGCGTCCTCAGGGAGGCGGTGGCCCGCCGCTCAGTGGCAGGCCGTTCTGATCGGGGGCCGGCGGGGTGCCGGTCCAGTCCGGTGGCGATGACGTCGCGGCCTCGCCGACCGTGGAGCCCCGCGTCGAGCTCGCCTCGTAGGATCCGGTGCTGTCGGTATCGGCGCTGCCGGCGGTTGCGCTGGACGCTGCGCCGGTCGCCGGGCGAGTGGAGTCAGCTGAGGTGGCTGCCGCTGCCCGTGACCTCCCGTCCCTGATCGGACGTTGCGCGGCACCGCCAGCTGCCCCTGAACGGTGGCTGTCGCCGTTGCCGGCGTGACCCCGGCGACCGGACGCCGCGACCCGGTGTCTGTCGGAGGACCGTTGGACCTCGCGCCACGCGCGACGGCCGCCGGACGCGCGCGCCTCGTCCACGCCAGAGCTGAGGGCCGATCCACCGGTGGTCGGGCGTTGGCCGACCGAAGTGCCGGAGCGGGAGCGGGCGGCGGCGCCGCCAGGCTCAGCGGCGCCGGGGAGCCCGTAGTCCTGAGTGGAGGCGGCCGCATCCAGAAGGTGTCCAGCCGCATCCCGAGAGCCCGGGCCCGGAACCAGCCGAGCGATGGCGACCGCCGAGAGCATCAGCGCGGCCGCGACGGCGAGGCCGGTGCGCGAGAGCGGACGGCGCGCGTGGCCGGGGCGCGAGACTGGACGGCGCACGCGGTGAAGGGATGCGCTCGCGCCGGCGTCGTGGACGGCTTCCGCGGGCGTGCCGGCGTCGGCGCCCGCGTGGCCGCGCGCTGCGGGCGGGGCACAGACCGCATCGTGCAGCACGGTCGCGTGCTCGCTCCAGAACGCTTCCGCGGAAGCGGGTACAGGGCCGGCCAGCTCGCGTTTGCCGACGGCCGGGCCGTCGGGCCGCTCGCGCAGGGGAACGGCCCATGACTCTGCGGCCCCAGCGACGGCCGGAGCCTCGTCGCTCAGGTCGATCGGGACCAGCTCATCGCGCGGGCCCAGCCAGTCGCGCGGCAGCCTGACGACCTTGCCCTCACTGCCGATCCCCGCGCGCGCCTCTTCGGTTTGCGAACCCCCCGTTTCCACGGGTTTGCAGACCTTTCCCTGTCCTCAGATGTCTTTCTGTCCTCCCCGGGGGGTACTATAACGTCTAGCAGGAACTCAGTTTGTCTCAATTAGCAAACAGATGAGCGCCGCCGATCCGCAAGACAGCTTCCTGACGGTCGCCGAGGTTGCGGAGACCCTGAAGCTCAACCAGCAGACGGTCCGCAACTGGATCGACCAGGGACGGCTGCCTGCGCTGCGGGTCGGGCGCCGGGTGCGGATCAGGCGCTCGGACTTCGAGCGCATCCTCGAGCGCAGCTACACCGTCGGCGTCTCCGCCGCTCTCGGCGCGGGGCCGAGCGCGGCCGACTTCTGGGGCGGCGAGCCCGTGGGCGTCGCAGAGCCGGCGCCCGACGCAGCGGCGGGCGGGTTGCCGGAGGTCGCCGAGCCGGCTGCCGGAGCCCCGCGGCACGGGGCCGGGGCGCAGGATGCGGAGGGCGCCGACCGGTCGCCTGCGGCGACAGCCGGAGCCGGCCCGCGGCCGTCGCCGGCTCCAGGAGCCGGCCGCTCGTCGCCGCTCGGCATCGGCGGCCCTCGACATCCGGGGGCCAACGGCGCGGACGCCGGATGAGCTTCGGCGACGAACTGGACCGTGAGCGCGCACAGATCATGCGCGCCGTGCGGCGCGCCAGCGAAAGCTGGGCCGAGGCGATGCGAGCGCATCGGATGGCCCCGCCGGACGCCAACTTCGGCGCTCGGCTGCGCAAGCTGGCGCAGGCCGCGGAGACCGAGCAGATCGCCTGGGAGCACGCGCATGCGGCCGGGCTCCTGTGGCGCCCGGTGCCCGGCGCGGAGGGTGCCGAGCCGCCGTACGAGCTTCGGCCCGGCACCGGCAGGCGCGGGCCGGCGCACCTGTGGGAGCGCTTCGACAGGGCGGTCGCCGGTCTAAACCGCGCCATCACCGGCTCCAGCGCCGCCGCGGTCGCGGACGCGTTCGGAGAGCTCAGCGAGGCGGCCGCTGCGCTGGCTGACGCGGTGGACGAGCCGGCTCATCAGGATGCCGCTGGCCGCCACCAGCGCCACGTGGCCTGAGGCCGACGGACGGGCCCGACCGCCAGACAAGGCCACGCGATCGGACCAGCTTCGGTCCAGGCGACCTCCGGTCCGGGCGACTGCTGGCCCAGCCGGTTGGTGACCGAGGCCACTGGTGACTGGTGACCGAGGCAACTGGTGACTTGAGGCGCTGGTGGCTGAGGCGCTGGTGACTGAGGCGCTGGTGACTAAGGCGACTTGTGGCTGAGGCGACTGGTGGCCCAGCCGATCGGGGATCGAGGCGACCCGGCGCGGGCGCCCGGTGCAGGCGATCTGTGCAGGCGACCAGTGGTCCGGGAACCAGCTCAGCGCCGTTCGGCGAGCGTCGAGACGACCGCCTCGTACACGCCCGCCCCGTAGCGCTCCGAGGCGATGCGCAGCGACCGCCGCCCCGCGACCTCCTCGGCCAGCGTCGGGTCCCGCTCAAGCGCGTTGGCCACAAGCCAGAAGCCGCCAACCACCTCGGCCGCCTCCAGGTCCTCCCGCGAGTCGCCCACCGCGATGCAATCCTGCGGCCCATAGCCCCGCGCCTGCATGTGGCGCCTCACCGCGCGCGCCTTGGAGGCACCCGCAGGGATCAGGTGGTAGGCGCGGATCGCGCCGCCGGCGTCCGGGCCGGCCGCCGAGCGCGCCTCGCCCGCGTCTCGCCGCACGCCTTCCTGCCGCCGATCGCCAGCCGTGCGCCGCTCGCCGGCCGAACGGATCACGCCGTTGTCAAGCAGCCGAAGCCAGCCCAGCCCGGCCTGCTCGAGCGTACGCGCCGCCTCCTGCAGGTCGATCGACCCGCGAAACAGATGCGAGACCTCGCGGCCCTCCGACCAGGGCGTGTGGTACTCAAGGCTTCCACTGAAACGCTCCAGCAGCAGCGCGGGCGCGCCGGACGCCTCGATCTGGTCGTAGATCGAGCCGGCCCCGGAGGGCTCAAGGCCGTCGGTCAGCCACTCGAGCTCGCCGTCGATCACAAGCCCGCAGCCGACCTCGAAGATGTAGGCGGAGGCCCCGATCAGGCGGGCGGCGTCGAACACGCTCTGCTGGCGCCGACCGGAGAACAGCACGACCTCCGCGCCGGCCCGCGCGCAGGCCTCGAGCGCCCTCACCCCGAGCAGGCTGAAGCGCCCATCCGCGCCGGTCAGCAGCGACCCGTCGGGGCCCAGCAGGGTGCCGTCCAGGTCCACGTACAGGCAGCGCACGGTCGGCGGCGACGCTAGCAGCGGCGCGCTCGCCGGCGGCGCCGGCCCCGCCATACTCGCTGGCGAGCGTGGCGATCGTCAGCGAGACAGAGCCGTGGGAGGAGCTGCTTGCCGAGGGACGCGCCGACCGGCGGCTGGTGCACGAGGCCTCCTGGCCGGAGCGCCCTGCGCGCCTTGAGCCGATCCCGCCGCAGCTGAGTCCGGCCGTCGCCAAGGCGCTTCGCCAGGCCGGCATCGCGCAGCTGTACTCACACCAGGTGCAGGCGCTGGAGGCCGCGTTCCGGGCCCCCACGATCATCACCACCGGGACCGCGTCGGGAAAGTCGCTGTGCTTTCAGCTGCCGACGCTCCAGGTGCTGGCATCCGACCCCGAAGCGCGCGCCCTGTACCTGTACCCCACCAAGGCGCTTGCGCAGGACCAGGCCCGGTCGCTGACGCGGCTGGGCCCGCGCGGGCGCCTGCGCGCGGCGGTCTACGACGGGGACACGCCGCACCGGGAGCGCGCCGCGATCCGCCGGCGGGCGAACGTGGTGATCACGAACCCGGACATGCTGCACGTCGGCATCCTGCCCCACCACCACGCGTGGGAGCAGATGCTCGCGAACCTGGCGTTCGTGGTCGTCGACGAGGCGCACGTCTACCGCGGGGTGTTCGGCTCGCACGTGGGCATGGTGCTGCGCCGCCTGCGCCGCGTGGCGGAGATCCACGGCTCGCAGCCGCGCTTCCTGCTCGCCAGCGCCACGATCGCAAACCCGCTCGAGCTGGCCGAGCGCCTCACCGGCCTGGACGGCTTTGAGCTCGTCGCGCGCGACGGGGCGCCCGGCGCCCGCCGGCGAATAGCGCTGTGGAACCCGCCGCTGGTGGACGAGGTCCTGGGCGCGCGCGCGTCGGCGCTGTATGAGGCGGCCGAGGTGCTCTCCAAGCTGATCGAGGCAGGCGCGCGGACGATCTGCTTCATGCGCTCGCGCAAGGGCGTCGAGCTGATCCTGCGCCACGCCCAGGACCGCCTCCCCCGGGAGCTGGCCGAGCGCCTCGCCCCCTATCGCGCCGGCTACACCGCCGCCCAGCGCCGCGAGATCCAGCGGCGGCTCACCGACGGGGAGCTGCTGGGCGTGGTGGCCACCGATGCGCTTGAGCTCGGGATCGACATCGGCGAGCTGGACGCGGCGGTGTGCGTCACCTTCCCGGGCACCGTCGCCAGCCTGCGGCAGATGTGGGGCCGGGCCGGCCGCAGGGCACGGGGGCTCGCGGTCTACATCGCCGGCGAGGACGCGCTTGACCAGTACTTCTGCCGCCACCCGGATCAGCTGCTTGGCCGACCGGTGGAGGCGGCGATCCTTGACCCGCACAGCCCCGAGATCCACGCCGAGCACCTGCTGTGCGCCGCGCACGAGGCGCCGCTGGCCGACGGCGACGAGCGCACGCTCGGGGAGGACTGGCGTGAGCAGGCCGAGCGCCTTGAGGCCGCCGGCCTGCTGCGCGAACGCGCGGGCGGCTTCGTGCCAAGGCGCGCGGACGACTACCCCGCCGCGCGGGTGGCGCTGCGCTCCGCCTCGGCCGACACCTTCGCCCTGCTTGACGCCGCCACCGGCGAGGTGGTCGGCGACATCGAGCTCGAGCGCGCCTACGCCAACGTCCACGAGGGCGCCGTCTACCTGCATCTGGGCCGCTCCTACCGCGTTGCGCAGCTGGATCTCGACCGGCGGCGGGCGCTGCTCGAGCGCTTCGACGGCGACTACTTCACGCAGTGCAAGCGCGAGATCGCGGTCCACATCCAGCGCCTGCACGAGCGCCGGCACACCCACGGCGTGACCCTCTCCTACGGCTCGGTGATCTACGCCGAGACCGTGCTCGGCTACCAGCGAAGGCGCCTGCGCGATCAGACGGTGCTGGACTTCGAGGCGCTGGAGCTGCCGACCGTCGAGTTCTCCACCCGCGCGCTGTGGTACGAGCTGGACGAGCTGCTGGCGGAGCGCCCGCCCGCGCGTGCGACCCCGCCGCTCCCGGGGTCTGCGTGTGCGGCTCCGCCCGGACCTGGGGTCTCGGCTGCGCCCGGACTTGCGGGCGCGCCTACGCCCGGGCTTGCGGAGGCGGGTCCGCTTGGACCTGCGGGCGCGGGCACGCCCGGGCCTGCGGGGGCGGCGCTGCCCGCGGCGGACGTGCTCGGCGCATTGCACGCGCTCGAGCACGCTCAGATCGCTGTGCTGCCGCTGATTGCGATGTGCGACCGCTGGGACATCGGCGGGCTGTCGACCGCCGGGCACCAGCAGACCGGCGCTCCGACGATCTTCATCTATGACGGGCATCCCGGCGGCGTGGGCATCACCCGCCGCGGCTTTGAGCAGTTCTCCCGGCTGGTCGATGACGCCCGCCGGGTGATCGGCGAGTGCCCATGCCGCGCCGGCTGTCCCTCATGCGTGCAGTCGCCCAAGTGCGGGAACCTGAACGAGCCGCTGTCCAAGCTCGGGGCGCTGGAGCTGCTTCGCCGCATGGTCGCCGCGCGCTGAGCGCAAGCGCCCCGCGGTTGGGTGGAGCGCGGCGATCCGGCCGCGGTCTGTCAGTCGCCTGAGCCGCCCGTCGCCGCGGTCGTCGTCGAGTCCGTCGACGTGCCCGAACCCCCCGTCGGGCTTGAGGTTGCGCCCGCTGAGCTGGAGGTCGCGGCATCGCCGGAGCCGGTGCCCGAAGCGGAGGCGTCCGAAGTCGTCGTCGAGGGTGTGCCGGTGTCGCTTGACCCGCCCGCCGCCGGCGAGTCCGACGTGCCCGCTTCGTTCGTGTTGCTCTGGTCGCTCGTGCCGCCCGTGGGGCTCCCGTCGCTTGAGCCGGTGGTGCCGCCTGAGTCAGCCGATTGGGTGAGGTCCTGCGACTCGCCGGCGTCGGCGGCCTGGTTGGTGTCGCCCGATCGGCTCTGATCCCCGGCGCCGTCGGCGCCGGCGCCCGGTGCGCCGACAGGGGCGCTGCCGAGCCCGCCGCTCCCCTGGCCGGCCCCTGCGCCGGTGAGAGCGGCGCTGCCGGGCGTCCCCGTTGCGACACCACCGGAGGCCTGGGCGACGATGGCGAGCGTCGGCTCGCGCGGGCGAAGCTCGCGCGCGGATCGCGGTCGCAGGCCATCCCGTGCAGCCGACGTGAAGCGGGCGCCCTCGGAGGCCACGAGCCGGGCCCCTGGAGAGGGGTGGCGCATCCGCCAAGGTGCGGAGCCGAGCCGGGCGGCTGCCGTCCCCCGGCCCGCGTTGAGGTGAGCGTGCGCGTGGTCCAGCTCCCGCCACGCCAGGCCTCCGGCGAGCGCGCCCGCGGCGATGATCGCAGCGCCGCCCTTCACGAGCGCGCCGGTTCCCGCCGCCGAACCGGCCCCGAGAATCTCGAGCAGCCCTGATCGGGAGGCGCTGCTGTGCGCCACGCCGGCCAGGCTCCCGGTCGCGCCCGGCGCGGAACCCCGTCGCGCGACCCAGGTGGCCAGCGGGAACGGAGTGAGCGCCGTGGCGGCGATGCGGACCGTGCTGCGAGCGCGGTGCACCAGCTGGCGCACGGCACCCTCGGTGAGCCCGAGCTCGGCTGCGATCGCCTCCCGCGAGCGGCCCGCAAACTCGGTCTCGACCAGCGCGGTCCGCTGCCTGTCGGGGAGCTCGGCGATCCGGGCGAGCAGATCATGGGCCAGCCGGCGCGCGTCGATCGCATCCGCCAGCGGATGCGGGTCGGCCAGCTCCTGAGGCAGGGGCTCTGAGAGGCCCTGCTCACGGGCGAGCTGACTGACGGCCGTGTTGCGCACGATCCGGTGCAGCCACGCCGGGACGTGCTCGACCCGCGTGCCCGCCGCCAGCGCTCGCCAGGCTCGCAGGAGCGCCTCTTGAACGACGTCCTCGGCGCGCTCGCGGCCCCCCACCCGCACCGCGGCGCGCAGCAGCGGCCCCCGGTGGCGCTCGACCAGCACTGCGAATGCCCGCGGATGCCCAGCGCCGGCGAGCGCGCACAGGCGCTCGTCGGTCTGGGTGCGGAGGAACACCTCCGAGAGGGAGAGGCGCGGGCTCACGGGCGGATCGCTCCCTCCCAGAGCCTACCCGTGCGCTGTGGGGCGGGCGGCAGCTTCAGTCTCCAGCGGTCGGCCCGCCGTCGGAGCTGCCGGTCGAGCCGCTGGCGCTGGTCGTCCCGCCGGTGCCGGCCGTCGCGCTGTCAGAGCCGGTGGTCGACCCGCCGTCCGAGGTGTAGGAGCCGCTGCCGGCGCCCTGATCGCCCTGCTGGCCGGCCTGGTCGCCCTGATCGCCCTGCTGGTCGCCCTGATCGCCCTGGTCGCCCTGCTGGTCTCCCTGGTCGTCGGCGCCCTGCTGGCCCTGGTCGGATGACGAGCCGGTCAGGAGGTAGCTTCCGTCCGGTTGGACCGCGACCGTCAGCTCGACCTCCTGTCCGACGCTGAACAGGGAGATATCGAGCGTGGGCGGGACGTTGACGACGATCGAGCCGGACGCCTGGTCATCGTCGCTTGACGAGACCGTGATCGTGCTGGCCGCCGTGTCGACCGCCAGAACCGTGCCCTCGATGTCGACCGCGCCGGTGTCCATGCCGGTCGTCTGCACCGAGGCGTCGGTCAGATCGCCCTGATCATCCACGCTGCCGGTTGCGGTGACGACGGATCCGACGGCCGGGAGCGCGTCGGTGGCGATGGCCGCCGTGCGGAAGCTGGCCGGGCCGTGAACGATCGCCGATGTCCCACGGGCCGCGACGACCATCGAGACCCCGCGGGCCGACAGCGTGAAGGTCCCGTTCTGGCGATCGATGTAGCTCACGACGCCGCGCAGGCGAACGCGAGCCCGCCGGTGGTATGCGCCGACGCGCAGAGCGCGCGCCGCGTATGTGCCGTTTCGCAGCCGTCGGACCGAGACGGTGACGATCGTCCCCGGCCGTGGCCTGCGCCTGGCGTGGATCGCGTACAGGTGCCCGGCAGAGTCCGCGACCACGAAGGACTGGGCGCGGGCGTTGCGATGAACGACGGTCCCATGGACGGTCGCGGCCTGGGCGGCCCCGACGCACGCGCCGGCTGCGGCGAGGGTCGTGACCCCCACCTGCGTGGTCCGGCGGATTGATGAGAGGATGAAGGACATTAGGTGGCTCCTTTGCAGTAGCTTGCATCGGATCAGACCGCCGGCGCCGGCCAGGGTCACGCGCGCCGCGGACGGATGTTTGACGCCGGGCCGCGCTGCGCCGTGACGTTCGGCTGAGCGGTTCCGTGACGTCCGGCAGAGCGGCCCCATGACGCCCGGCCTGGCTGGGGCGGTTCCGCCTGATGAGCTGCTCCGTGACGCCCGGCCTGGCTGGAGCGATGCCGCGTGGGCTCGGTCCTGCCCGGGCTGCGCGGTTTCTGGCCGGGGGCCAGCACGAGCGGACTCCCCACGCGGCCGGCCATCGGCGCCTGCAGTCGGCCATCGGCGCGTGCAGGAAGCGATCGGCACCGCATTCGCCCATCGGCACCTGCAGCAAGCGACCGGCACCTGCAGCAAGCGCCCGGCACTTGCGTCGCCCATCGGCGCCTGCAGCAAGCGACCCGCGCCCCTGCAGCAAGCGACCCGCGCCAACAGCGATCGATGGTCGATCAGATGGTGGCGAGACCCGGACTCGAACCGGGGACACCACGATTTTCAGTCGTGTGCTCTACCAGCTGAGCTATCTCGCCCTGGCCGCGCGATGCTAGCGCCTGGCGAGTCGAGCGTCGCCGCGCCCGATACCGTCTGCGCGCGATGACGAGCATAGGTCAGCGCCGTGAGCTGCCCCGGTTCAGCTACGTGGTGGGCCGCCTTGACCGGGCGCTGCGTCGCGAGCTGGATAGACGGCTTGAGCCGTTCGGGCTCAGCTGGCCGCAATACACCGCGTTGTCGGTGCTGGAGCGGACGTCCGGCCTGTCCAATGCGCAGCTGGCGCGGCGCTGCTACGTGACGCCACAGTCCATGCACCAGGTGATCGACGCGCTTGAGCGTGCGGGATACGTGGAGCGCGCGCCGTCCAGCGCCCACCGGCGGGTGCTGGAGACGCGGCTGACCGCCAGCGGCCTCATGGAGCTGCAGGCCTGCGACGCAGCGGTTGAGCGCATGGAGGACGAGATGCTCATCGATGTGCCCGAGGACCGCCGCGACGCGCTGGTCGCCGACCTGATGAGCTGCGTGCGCGCGTTGCACGCGGGATTTGCGCAGCGCGCGCGCTCCTCTGCGTCTGGCGGCTGCGCAGGCCCTGGGTAATACGGCGCCCCCGCGGGCCCGGAGGTGTTGCGCCCTGGCGATCCGTCGGTGAGCCGCCCTACGGCCCGTAGGTAAGGCGCCCCGCACGCCGGCGGCGGGCTGGCTGCATGCGGACTCCGGCCACCCGTCGGCGACCCGGTCACTTGCGCTGCGCGCGGCGGTTGTCTAGGCTGGCATGTATCAGTTTCCCTGATACGCGGTCGCGGCGGAGCTGTCCGCGCGATGCGAGGCGAGAGGAGCGGAGATGAGCGATCTTTGGAGCGTTCGCCGGAGCTCGGGCCCACGGCGGCGGTTCGTCCAATCCCGGGTGGCGCGCTGGTGCGTGCGCTGCGCAGCGCTGGGCGCGGCGGCGCTCGCCGCGGCGCTGCTGGCGGTCGGCGGCGCGCCCGCGTCTGCGCAGAGTGCGGGCGCCGGTTCCTACAGCGGCCAGCTTCCCGACGGCGCGCACTGGATCGCGGACGTGCCGGCCAACTGGAACGGGACGCTGGTGCTCTACAGCCACGGCTTCGGTCCGCTGGTTGCGGCGGACGCCCCGGACCCGACGACCAAGCAGGCGCTTTTGAACATGGGCTACGCGCTCGCGGGCTCAAGCTATGACCCCAGCGGGTCCTGGTGGGCGCTGGGCAGCGCGCTGCGAGATCAGTTCGAGACGCTGGCGATCGTCGAGCATTCGGTGCTGCCAAGCCGGCCCACGCATGTGTTCGCCTTCGGCACGTCGATGGGCGGGCTGATCAGCGCGCTCGAGGATCAGAACTCAGACGGCCGGCTGGACGGCGCGCTCACGACCTGTGGGATCGTCGCGGGGGCGCTGAACCTCAACCAGTACCAGCTGGATGGCGAGTACGCGCTCGCCCAGCTGCTCGCGCCCGGCCAGCAGATCCAGCTGACCGGCTTCACGGTCGGGCCGCCCACGTTCTCCGACAGCGCCGCGGCAGCGGCCAAGCTCGTCGCGCTCGCCGACGCCGCCCAGCAGACGCCGCAGGGCCGCGCCCGTCTGGCGCTGGCGATGGCGTTCCTCAACGTCTCGCCCTGGGGCGGGTCCTCGATTCCGAACATCTACGACTTCCCCGGCCAGGAGCAGGGCCAGTTCGACGACTACTTCACGGGGACGCCAAACGCGATCACGTTCATCGTCACCGCCCGCGAGCAGCTGGAGGCGGCCGCCGGCGGCGAGAGCGCCGGAACCGTCGGGGTCGACTTCTCGGCTCTGCTGCACCGGTCCCCGTACTACCCGGAGGTCCGCGCGCTGTACAACGAGGCGGGCCTGAGCCTGGGCGCCGACCTGCGCGCCCTGCAGCAGAACGCGAGCCTGCGCGGGGACCCCGCCGCATATCGGTGGCTGGTGCGCACCTCGGTGCCCGACGGCCAGCTCCAGGTGCCCGAGCTCGACCTGCACACGATCTCCGACCAGCTCGTTCCCGTCCAGCAGGAGGCCTACTACCACGACACCGTGGCCCGCGCGGGCGACGGCGCGCTGCTGCGCCAGGCGTTCGTGCAGGCGCAGGGGCACTGCAACTTCACGCCCGCGGACCTGATCGCCGGGCTGCAGGCGCTCCAGCAGCGGGTCACCACGGGCAGCTGGGGTGATCTGAGCACCGCCTCATCGCTCAACTCGGCGGCCGACGCGCTGCCGTCGAACCTGGGGGGCGGCAACTTCATCGCCTTCTGGCCGGACCGCCTGACGGGCGCGGTGCCCCAGCCTCCGTCGCAGGCCGGGATCGGCATAGGCCGCGGGACGCACGGGCGTCGGCGAGCCGGTAGCGGACGCCGGCACCCGGGCGTGGTCGCGCCGGGCCGGCGCGGCCGCGCGCGAGGCGCGAGGGCGGCCGCGCGCCGAGGATGACCGCAGACCGGCGTGGAGGCTGACGGCCGCCGGACGTCGAGGATGACCGCAGACCGGTGTGGAGGCTGACGGCCGCCGGACGTCGAGGATGACCGCAGACCGGTGTGGAGGCTGACGGCCGCCGGACGTCGAGGATGACCGCGGTCCGGTGTGCGGGATGACGGCCGCCGGTCGCCGCGGTTGAGCGCCGCCTGATAGACAGGGGCCCCGATGACGACCATCGGGGCCCCCACCGAGGACACTCAGGCGGACGCGCCGCTCGCAAGCGCGGTGCAGCGCTTCCTGGCAGCGCCAGGCGCGGCGTTCACCACACCGGGTCACAAGCGCGCCGCGCATCTGGCAGATCCACTGCTGGCCCTCGACGCGCCCCTGGCGTGCGGCGCCGACGACGCCCAGCTGTCCGGGCGGTTCCTGCAGCGCGCCGAGCGCCTCGCCGCCGAGCTATGGGGGGCCGACGCATGCCGCTTCTCGGTGGCGGGCTCGACGCAGGGAAACCAGGCGTTCGCCCTCTCTGTCGGCGCGCCCGGGGATCGGGTGGCCGTCTCCCGCAACCTGCACAAGTCGCTGCTCTCCGGGTTGATCCTCGCCGGTCTTCAGCCTGTCTGGATGCACCCGGAGATCGACCCAGACAGCGGACTGCCCGCGGGGATGCCGCTGCGGGAGGTCCGCCGCGCGCTCGAGCACGACGTCCGCGCGGTGATGCTGGTCGAGCCGTCCTATGCGGGGGTCGTGTCGGATCTGCCCGCGATCGTCGAGCTGGCGCACGGCGCCGGCGTGCCGGTGATCGTCGACCAGGCCTGGGGCGCGCACCTGGGCCTGGCCCCGGGGCTTCCGGGCGGCGCCATGCGAGCCGGCGCCGACGGGATGGTGATCTCGGCTCACAAGACGCTGGCGGCATTCACGCAGGGCGCGATCGTGCTCGCCCGCGGGGGGCTGCTGGACCTCGGCCGACTCGACGCCGCGTTCGAGCTTCTGAACACCACCAGCCCCAGCGCGACGATGGCGGCGTCGATCGACCGGGCGCGCCAGATCATGGCGCTGCGCGGCGCCGAGCTGCTAAAGGCCACGCTCGCTCTCGCGCAGCGGGCGCGCAGGGAGCTGTCTGCGATCGACGGCCTGCGGTTGCTGGATCCCGAGCGGCTGCGCTCGCTGCCCGCCGTCGGCGACTTCGACCCGCTCAAGCTGGTGCTCCTGCTGCACGGCACGGGCGCGACCGGCTACGAGGTGGAGCAGGACCTCAGGCAGTCGGGCGTGCGGGTGGAGCTGGCCGACCGGGACTCGATCATCCCGCTGCTGACGATCGGCGACGACCAGGCGAGCGTCGAGCGGCTGATCGCTGCGCTTCGGCGTTCGCTTCAGGCGCGCGGGCGCGAGCCACGGCCGATCGCGCCGGCGAGCGCCTGGAGCGTGCGCGCACAGGCCGCGATGACGCCGCGGGAGGCGTTCTTTGCGCCGTCGGAGCGGGTCAGCGCGGAGCGGGCGGCGGGACGCGTGTGCGCCGAGACGGCCGCCCCCTATCCGCCGGGCATCCCGGCGCTTGCCCCGGGCGAGGTCGTCACCGCCGAGCTCCTGTCGCAGCTGCGGTCCGAGGCGGCGGCCGGCACCCGGGTCGCCTACTGCTCGGACCCGACGCTGTCCACGCTGCTGGTCGTCGCGCGCTGAAAGCCCGACCGCCGGTGCGTCCGCGCCGCGAACGTGAGCGCAGCCGCTGCCATGTCCGCGCCGGACGTGAGCGCAGCCGCTGCCGCGTGCGCGCCGGGACGTGAGCGCAGCCGCTGCCGTGTCCGCGCCGGCCGTGAGCGCAGCCGCTGCCGGGCCTGCGGCGGGCTTCGCCCGCCAGACGCCGGGAAGGAAGCCACCGGTCGCGGGGTCAATGTGAGTGCACGCACGGTCCCGCCAAGGCGGGGGCGTGGAGGCTGAGGCCGCCGCCGCGAGCCTCACAACAAACGCAGATCCGCAATCGAGGAGCACAGGATGCACAACACCAAGTCACGCGCCCTCTCCGGCGCTGCGATCGTGGCCGTGGCGCTGACCGTCGCCGCCTGCGGGAGCTCCAGCTCGTCCTCGAGCGCCTCAAGCTCCTCAAGCTCGTCGGCCGCCCCCGCCGCGAGCGCCTCCTCCTCCGGCGCCTCGTCGGCTGGCGCGAAGCTGACGGTCGCCAAGGGCAAGGACGGCAGCTACCTGGCCGGTCCCAATGGCCACGCGCTGTACATGTGGATGGGCGACAAGCCTGGGAAGTCAAACTGCACCGGTGGCTGCGCCGGCGCCTGGCCCCCGCTGACGACCAGCGGCGCGCCCGTGGCGGGCAGCGGGGTGGTGGCCGCAGACCTCGGCACGATCAAGCGCTCCGACGGAAGCATGCAGGTGACCTACAAGGGGCACCCGCTCTATTACTTCTCCGGCGACAGCGCCGCCGGCCAGATCAACGGCGAGGGCAGCGACGGGTTCGGCGCCAGGTGGTGGCTGGTCTCGCCCGCCGGCTCGCCGATCACCACCGGCACGGCTCACTCGTCGTCGTCGAGCTCGGGCGGCGCCTACGGCTATTAGCCCCAGCGCCGGCCGCGGCCATCGGACCCGGATCGTCGAGACCCGGGGTCGAAAGCTGCGCCGGCCGCCGCTGCGGGCGACCTCGCCCGCAGCGCGGCCTGCCGATCAGGCCCCGTGATGCTCCACGGGGTGGCGATCGCCGGTCGCCTCCCGTGGCCGCCCGCGCTCGCCGGCGGCCACGGGAGGCACGGCGTCAGCTGATCTACCGGCCAGGGCGGCTCGCAGCTCCGCCAGCCACGCGGCCGCCGAGGCGTCCGACGGCGCGCGCCAGTCAGAGCGAGGGGAGAGCGAGCCTCCGGAGCCGACCTTTGGGCCGTTGGGCATCGCGGAGCGCTTGAACTGGCTGGTCTGAAAGAAGCGCACCAGGAACGCCTCCAGCCAGCGCGCGATCTCCTCAAGCGAGTACTCGCGCAGCTCGCCGCGCCCGCCCGCCTCAGGCGCGGGCCAGGCCCCCCGCCGGGCATCGCCCCAGGCGCAGTGCGCCAGATACGCGATCTTGCTGGGCCGAAGCCCGAATCGCACCACGTGATAGAGGAAGAAGTCGGCCAGCTCGTAGGGTCCGACCGTGTCCTCGCTCAGCTGCACGGGCCGCTCGCCGGAGCCGTCCCGGTCGGGGATCAGCTCGGGCGAGATCTCGGTGCCAAGCACCGCGCGAAGCGCGTCGCCGGCGGCTGCCCCCAGCTGACCAGTCTGCGCCACCCAGGCCACCAGAAAGCGGATCAGCGTCTTGGGGACCGAGGCGTTGACGTTGTAGTGGGACATCTGGTCGCCCACGCCGTAGGTCGACCATCCGAGCGCCAGCTCGGAGAGGTCGCCGGTGCCCACTACGAGCGCTCCGTGGAGGTTGGCCAGGCGGAATAGGTGCGAGGTGCGCTCGCCCGCCTGGACGTTCTCATAGGTCACGTCGTAGCGGGCCTCGCCCGCGGCGGCCGGATGGCCGATGTCCCGCAGCATCTGCATCGCGGCCGGGCGGATGTCGATCTCGGCGGCGCTGACCCCGAGCGCGTCCATCAGCGCTCGCGCGTTGTCGAGCGTCCGCCGGCTGGTCGCAAACCCCGGCATCGTGTAGGCGAGCACGTTCGTGCGTGGGAGCCCCAATCCGTCGACCGCCCGGACCGCGACCGTCAGCGCATGCGCGCTGTCCAGGCCGCCGGAGACGCCGATCACCAGCCGCTCGATCCCGGTCGCCTCAAGGCGCGTTCGAAGGCCGGCGACCTGGATCGCGTAGACCTCCTCGCAGCGCTCGTCGCGGCGGCGCGGATCGGATGGCACGTACGGGAAGCGCTCGACCTCACGCTCGAGCTCAAGCGGTCCGGTCGGCGGATCAAGCGCAAAGCGCACCCGGCGCACCATCCCAAGCCGAGCGCGCAGGTCGCCGACCGTGTCGCCCCAGCTTGAGGTCGCCATCCGGTCGGCCTGGAGGCGCTCGAGGTCGACGTCGGCGACGACGAGCTGAGGCTCGGCGGAGAAGCGCTGTGACTCGGCCAGCAGGCGTCCGTTCTCGTAGATCAGCGCCTGGCCGTCCCATGCCATGTCGGTGGTCGACTCGCCAAGCCCCGAGGCGGCGTAGAGATAGGCGGCGATCGCCCGCCCCGACTGCGCGCGGCACAGCATCCTGCGGTAGTCGTCCTTGCCGATCGTCACGTTGGACGCCGACAGGTTGACCAGCACGAGCGCGCCCGCCAGCGCCGTGAGGCTGCTCGGCGGAACCGGCGCCCACAGGTCCTCGCAGATCTCCACCGCAAAGCTGAACCCACGGACGGTTTCGCAGTCGAACACCAGCGCGGGGGAGAAGAGCACCTCCTCGCCGAGCACGGTCGCACGCTCGCCGACCAGGTCGCGCGCGGCGCGGAACTGGCGCTTTTCGTAGTACTCGCGGTACTCGGGCACGTAGCTCTTGGGCACCGCTCCCAGGATGCGGCCTCCGTGAAGGACCACCGCGGCGTTGAACAGCCCGCCCTCGGCCAGCACCGGCATCCCCACGACGATCGCCGCGCGCATGCCGGCGCTCGCGTCAAGGAGGGACGCAAGCGCCGCCTGGGCCGCGTCGATGAGGGCGTGCTGGCGGTGCAGGTCCTCGCTGGAGTAGCCGATCAGCCCGAGCTCGGGGAAGGCCACGAGCGCCGCGCCGCGCTCGTCGGCGGCACGGGCGAGCTCAAGCGTGCGCTCCCCGTTATGGCGCGGGTCGCCGATGCGCACGCGCGGCACCGCGGCGGCCAGGCGAACGAAGCCGTGCGCGTAGGGGGAGGCGAACGGCGGCGGCTCGCGGCGCGCGCCCGCGGGCCGGCGGGCGGCCTGCGCCGGGTGCGTCCGCTCGCCGTTGGCGTGGTTGCCCATTGCCTCAGTATCGTCGCGCGCGGCCCGCAGGGCGAGCGTCGGGCGCGCTCAGCTCCTGGCCGGCGCGGGCCGCCACGCGCGCGTGTCGGGCAGCGGCGAGAGCCGAGCCTCGATCCACGGCCTGCGCGCCTCAAGGAAGGGCGGCAACGAGAGCGACTCTCCCAGATGCGCTGGATCCTCATCCACGGCATAGCCCGCGCCGTCGAGCGTCGCGAGCTCGTAGAGGATCCCTCCCGGCTCGCGGAAGTACACGGACTCAAAGTAGTGGCGGTCGATCACGGGCGTCGCGCGAGCGCCCGCGGCCAGCACGCGCGCACGCCACCGCGCCTGGTCTGCCCGGAGCACCGACCAGGCGACGTGGTGCACCGTGCCCGCGCCCGGGACGCCCGGCACCGAGGCGTGCTCGAAGACGATCCGCGCCCCCCGGCGCTCGCCCCGCGCCTCCCAGTCATGCTCGCCGCGTCGCACAAAGCCGAGCACCTCGCCGACCATCGCCTCGCTGGGCTCGGGCTCGGCCACCAGCGCGCGGACCGCCTCAAACCCGCGCAGCGAAAGCTCACGCGGGATCTCCCCGTGCTCGGCGATCAGCGGCGGATCCGAGCTCGCGACCGCCGAGAGCTCATGCTGCATGCCCTCCGGGTCTCGGAAGCGAAGCCACCCGGGCCCGCGCTGGACCTCGATCCCCTCTCGTCCAAGCCGGTCGGACCAGAACTCCAGCGCGGCCTCGTCCGCGACGCGGTGCACGATCGACGCGATCATCCCCGCGCCCGCGCGCCCGGGCCGAGCGCCCGGGTACTCGAAGAACGTGATGTCGGCCCCCGGAGAGCCATGCTCATCGGCGTAGAAGAGGTGATAGACGCCGGGGTCGTCCTGGTTGACCGTCCGCTTGACGAGCCGCAGGCCCAGCACGCGGGCGTAGAAGTCGACGTTTCGACGCGCGTCTCCGGTTATCAGCGAGATGTGGTGGATACCGTCGATCGGCTGCATTCGCACTCGGTCAGGCTCGCTCGGGCGTCCGCGTCCCTCGGTGCCTTGCCCGCCAATCCGCCATCCGCGCAAACAGCTCCGCGGCGGTGGGCTCGGGCAGGCTTGGATCAAGCTCGCGGTAGGCGGCCAGGACGTTGACGGCGATCCGCTCGGGCTCGCCCCAGTCCGAGAAGTCGGAGATGTCGATCTCGTCGGCCGCCGCTCCGGGGTCAAGCCCGGCGGCGAAGCACTCGGCCGCGCAGTCGCGGACGTGCGCAAGGTACCGGCGCATGTCGGCCACCCCGGAGGAGTCGGTGACCGGGCCGTGGCCGGGGATGAGCGTGCCGGCTCCCAGCTGCATGATCCAGTCGCAGGCGGAAAGCCAGTTGGAGAGGCTTGCCCAGGCGATCGGCGTGCCGCCTGCGAACAGCAGATCGCCGGTGAAGACGGTTGCCGCGTCGGGCAGGTGGACGATCACGTCGCCGCGCGTGTGCGCCGGACCCAGCTCGATCAGCTCAAGCTCGCGTTCGCCGACCGACAGCCGCAGGTGCCCCTGGAAGGTGCGGGTCGGCTCGCGCAGCTCGATTCCCTCAAAGTCGAATGGGCCGAACGCCAGATCGATGAAGTCGCGCAGGTTCGCCTCCATGCCCGTGGCGAGCTTCAGTCCGTGAAGCTCCGCGGGCGAGAGCTCGGACATCTCGGCAGCGGCCGCCGCCGACGCGTAGATCTCCGCCGCGTCGGGCAGCAGCTGGTTGCCGAAGCAGTGGTCGGGGTTTGCATGGGTGTTGACGGCCGCCCGGATCGGGCTTCGCTTTAGAAGCGGCGCCATCTCGTCGAGCATCGCGCGAGTCAGCTTCAGATCAAAGAGCGTGTCGACGAGAAGCGAGCGATCTGCGCAGCAGATCAGGCCGGCGTTGCTCCAGCCCCAGCCCCCGTCGGGCTGCAGATAGGCCCAAAGCCCGTCGCCGAGCTCGTGCAGCCCCCTCGTGTAGGCGACGCCCATGAAGCTCAAGTATCGCCGACGGGCGTCTGGGCCGGTGTGCGGGCTGCGATGGTGTCTGGGCTGCGCCGGATTGGCCTGAGCCGCTCAGCTCCACTCGACCGCCAGGCCGTCGCGCCGGCCGAAGCGCTCCAGGTGCGAGCCGACAACGTCGCGCAGCCGTCTCAGGCTGTCCTCGTCGGCCGCCGACACCTTCAGGCGGAGGAATCCGTCGTGAGCGCTGAGGTCCAGTCGCCCGGCCTCGAAGCTGACCTCGCCGCTGTCGTCGTCGAAGGAGGCCGGTACCCGGTGGCCGAAGTGGCGGCACAGCTGCCGCATGTAGGCGGCCGGCCGCTCGGTTGCGACCTCCGCCGTGGCCGTCAGGGCGGTGCTCATCAAAGGGTCACGTTAGCGCCCGCGTGCCGGCTGTGCGCCTGGGCCTTTCGGCTTCCGCCGGCGTCTGCCGGCCACTTCCTGGCAAGCGCAGCCGTGCCTACGGGCCCGTGTCCAGCGGGTTGCCCAGCTGACCGCCGGCCAGCCACGTGCGTCCGCGCTCATACAGCGCCTCGACCTCGGGCCCAGTCAGGCCCGGCATGTCACGCTTGACGTCGTAGCCGAGGCGCGTCTGGACGTAGGCGAGGTGGCGGTAGCCGGCGGGGAAGCGCTCCAGCAGCTGACGATCAAGCGCGGGTCCCGGACCGCCGGAGACGGGGCTCAGGCGATCGATCTCGTAGATCGGCTGGCGAAGCACGAGGCCCCATCTTCCGCGCCGACGCTCCAAAAAGTCGTAGAAGCGGCCTGTGCAGACCACATCGCACTCGACGCCCTCCACGGTCGTGCGCTGGGTGATGGTCATCTTCGCCTGGCTGACCGCCCGGTCGCCGGCCAGCTCCACGGAGATGCCGCCAAGGAAGTGCAGGATCCGAACGCCCCGCTCGAACCCCGCTCGGCTGACGCGGATGAACTCGCGATACGGGCCCTGAAACCAGGTGGCCATCATCACCCCGTCCTCGTGCCAGAGCCCCGCGAAGCGTTCCCAGTCGCCGGCGTCACGCCAGATTGCCCAGTTCTCGACCAGCGAGCGGATCGCGAGTTCGTCGGCGAGCGGGCCCGGACGTGGCTCGTGCCGGTCATCGGCTGCGCCGCGGGAGCCGGCTGCGGTCTCGGGGCGCGCTGCGTCGCTCTCCTGCCTCACGCCAACCCCCGCGCGGGCCGGCTGGGCGCGCTCATGCGAACGCCCCGGCGGGTGCGAAGGTGCCCGGAGGCATCCCGGGGAGCTGGCTGGTGGGTGGGATCGGCGGCCCGATCCTGCCGCTCACATCCGGGGTGCCATAGGTGTGAAACGTCTCGATCGTCTTGACGCCCCACGCCTGCCCGCGCGCGCGCTCGGCCTGCGTCCAGGCGACCGGCCGGTAGTCCGGGTCGTAGATGAAGTGCGTGCCGGTCGTGACCTCCACCCGGTTGCCGCCCGGCTCGTAGACGTAGAGGAACATACCCTGGGCGACGGCGTGCTTGGACGGCGCCATCTCGATCGGCACGTCGGCGTCCAAGAACAGGTCCGCCGCGCGCAGCAGCTCCTCGCGCGTGTCCACGAACCATGCCAGGTGATGCAGGCGCCCCCGGCCGCCCGCGTGGTCGGCTACGTAGATCAGCTCGTGCGCGGCGATCGTCAGGCTCATCCATGCGCCGGACTCCGATCCATCGTCGAGCACCACCTGCTCGTAGAGGCGGAAGCCGAGCTGCTCGGTCGCAAAGCGCCGGTTGGCGGCGACATCGGCGCACAGGAGGTTGACGTGGTCAAAGCGCTTGACCGCGGCGCCACGGTCGACATGGCGCTGGGGCACGTTGCGCAGGCGCGGACGCAGGTGCGCCGGCGGCACGTACCTCTCCTGCTCGTAGAACAGCTCGAAGCGGTGGCCGTCCGGATCGGTGAACTCATAGGCGGGCCCGTGCCCGTGGTCGCCGTCGTTCCAGCCGGACCCGAGGCCAGCCGCCTCGATCCCGCGCACCCGCCGCTCGAGCGCCTCCGGGCTCCAGGCGCGGATCGCCACGTGGCCGATCCCGGGCAACCGTGATTCGGTCAGCTTCAGGCCGTAGGGCTGGTACTCGCCCCAGCCGCGCAGGTACACCGACTGGCCGGATCGGTGCTGGATCTCCATCCCGAACAGATCGCAGAAGAACCGCAGGCTCTCCTCGGGAAACGGGGTGAGCAGCTCGGCGTGAGCGATGTGCGCCAGATCCGGGGGCGTGGGGCTCATCGACTTGCTCCTTGCACTCGCGCTCTGAGGCCGTCAAGGTCGTAGGACAGCTCGCCCGCGGCCAGCCGTTCGCGCTTGGCTTGCTCGCGCTGCTCGCGGTCAAGAGAGGCCGCCAGGATCTGCTCGACCCGTTCGGCGGCCACGATCGCGGCGCCGTCGGCGTCCAGCACGACGACGTCGCCCTGGCGGATCTCGGCGCCGCCCACGGACACCGGCTCTCCGATGCTGCCGGGGACGTCCTTGGTGGCGCCGCGCACGCGCACCCAGCGGGCCCAGACCGGGAGCCCCAGCTCGCGCAGCTCCTCCACGTCGCGCACCGAGGCGTCGACGAGCATCGCGGCCGCTCCGCGTGCCTTCGCCTGCGTTGCGAGCAGCTCGCCCACCAGCGCCACCGGCCGGGGATTGGGCATCGTCAGCACGAGCACCTCGCCTGGCTTCAGGCCGTCCATCGCCGCGTGCACCATCAGGTTGTCGTCCTGGCCGCAGAGCACGGTCCGTGCCGGGCCCGCGGCCCGCGATCCCGGCAGCACCTGGATCAGGTCGGCGTCCACGAATGCGCCGCGGCCGCCGGCCTCGTACACGGTTGCCGACCCAAGGCGTGCCAGCTGCGCGAGCTGATCTGCGGTTGGTGATGGGGGGCCGCCAGCGCCCGGCGTCCCGGCCTGGGCCGGCGCTTGCGCCCGGCCCGGCGTCCCGGCTCGGCCCTCGGCCTGACCCGGCGTTCCGGCCCGGCTCTCGGCCTGACCCGGCGTCCCGGCTCGGCTCTCGGCCTGACCCGGCGTTCCGGCTCGGCCCTCGGCCTGACCCGGCGTTCCGGCTCGGCTCTCGGCCTGACCCGGCGTTCCGGCGGTGCCCGGGGCGTCGCCGGGCCTCACAGCTGCCCCACCACCTGAGGGGTCACCCGCTGGAAGGCCTCGGCCTGGCGGATCGACTGGTCCCCTGAGGCACGGCGCGCGTGATTTGCACGGTGATCGGCGCGCTCGCGGTAGTAGGTCTGCAGATAGGCTTGCGCTCTCATCTCGGCCATCGCCGCCACCTTGGCGTCGATCACAGGCGTGATGTCGACGAACGTGGTCGGCGTGAAGTTGCACAGCTCCGGCTGATGGGGCTCAAACAGGTAGAGCTCGGGCGGGCGCACCGTCTCAAAGGCGCTGCGAACGCCGGCTCCGGCGGCGAGGCTGCGCGCCCGAGCGACCGCGGCGTGCGCGACCGGGTGGTCCGGGTTGAAGGGGTCGGTGTCGGTGTGGGTGACAAGCGCATCGGGCGCGAACTCGCGGATCTCGTCGGCGATCCGCTCAAGTGCCGGCCCATCGATCTGGAGCGGATAGTCGCCCAGGTCCAGGCAGCGGAAGTCCGCGCCCAGGTGCGCGACGGCCCGCTCGGCCTCCTCGTGGCGCACGCGCTTGACGTTATCGATCGTCTGTCCCGGCTGCTTCCACAGCTCGCCGGACTCGCCGCGCTCGCCGTAGGAGAGAGCGAGCACGCGCGCCCGGCCGCCGGCACGGGTGGCCACGGCGATCGCACCGCCGGCGCGCCAGACGAAGTCGGCGGAGTGCGCTCCGATCACCATCAGCCGCCGCTCGTCGCGGCTGGTCCCCGGTCTTTCAGCGCTCACCAGGGGTCCGCTCCCGCCACTCGCCTTGAGTTGATCACCGCCATCGTGCGCACCTCCTGCTCTGTGAAGCCGGCTGCCAGCAGTCGGTCGACCACGATCGCCATCCCGTCCTCGACGGGCGGGTTGAAGATCTGGCCCAGGTCGGTGGAGATCACCGAGTGCTCGGGGCCGACGGCCCGGATGTGATCAAGCCAGCTCTCCCAGCTGATCTTCCCGGTGTGGGGCGTGGTCATGCAGCGCTCGAGCAGCGCGCCCCGCGAGGCCAGGTGCCGCTGGTCGGCGACCGACAGGCTCTGGGCCGGAAACTCCGGATGGGTGATGACGATCCGCTTCACGTCCGCCTCGATGGCCGCCTCGACGATTGCCATGATCTCGTCCCGGTTCAGGTGGCCGGTGGCGAGCACCAGCTGGTGGCGGGCGATGAGCTCAAGAACGGTGCGCACCTCGGGCAGCACCCGGCCCTGCGGATCGACGACCGGGACGGGGTCGATCTCGATCCCCTGCTCGCGCAGGTCTCGCTGGAGCGCCACCCAGACGGGGACCCGCGTCCCCGCCGGCGCGTCACGCTCGTGCGACTCGTTGACCGAGTCGACCGTCGGCATCCACACGATCCTCGCTCCCTCGCGCGCCGCCACCTCGACCGCCAGCGGGTTGATGCCGCCCACGGCGCGGTTGAGCGTGATCGCGCCGAGCGCGTCGACACCCGGCACGGCCGCGCGCACGACCGCCGCACGCTCGGCGGTGCAGCCGTAGTGGGACTTCAGGACGAAGCCGGCCATGCCCAGATCCCTGAAGCGCCGTGCCAGCGTGAGGTCGTCGACGATCCGCTCCACCACGTCGGGCGCCACGTGGATGTGCGTGTCGTAGGCGTCGCGCAGCAGCGCCCTGGCCCGCTGGGACGGCACGGATGCGTCGGCGGGCACGGGTGCGTCGACAGTCACGGGTGCATCGGCGGGCACGGGCGCGTCAGCGGGCACGGGCGCGTCAGCGGGCACGGGCCAGCGGGCGCCCGGCGATCGCCGCCCGGATTGTCTCCAATCCTGTCCACACCAGGAGGATACGCAGCCGCTGTGCGGGACGCGCGCCGACCGCCCGCGACGTCCGCCGCTATCGCCGCCGGGAGATCGGCAGCGCAAACGTGGCGGCTCAGATCCATGACGGGCCAGCGTGAGGGGCGCGTGCTGCTCCCATGAACGGGCGCGTGGTGCTCCCACGCACGAGCCTGGTGCTCCACGCACGGGCGCGTGGTGCTCCACGCACGGGCGCGTGGTGCTCCCATGAGCCCCTCCGGAGGGAGGGCAATGCACGGCGACTGCACGGGGCGCACGCGGCCCGGTACCTTCCGGCTGCCGAGGCTGCCGACAGGAGAGGAACCCTTGAACGACGAGCGTCCCAGGAGCGCCGATTTCGTGCAGTCGCTTGCCCGCGGCCTGGCGGTGATCCGCGCCTTCGACGCCGACCACCGCGAGCTTGCTCTAAGCGACGTGGCGCGCAGTGCGGGGCTCACGCGTGCGGCGGCGCGCCGGTTCCTGCTCACGCTTTCAGCGCTCGGCTACGTTCAGCTGCAAGGCGGTCGATTCTCGCTCACGCCCAGGGTGCTGGAGCTGGGATACGCCTACCTGTCGAGCCTCACGCTGCCCGAGGTGGCGCTCCCGCACATGGAGGCGCTGGTTGCCCGGGTCAACGAGTCCTCGTCGATCTCCGTGCTCGACGGCACCGAGATCGTCTACGTCGCGCGCGTGCCGACCCGGCGGATCATGTCGATCAACCTCTCGGTCGGGACGCGACTGCCGGCCTACGCAACCTCGATGGGCCGCGTCCTGCTGGCCTCGCTGCCGCCCGACGAGCTGGCCCGCCGCCTTGACGACACCGATCTGCGGCCACTGTCGCCCCGCACGATCACCGACCGCGCCCTGCTGGAGCTGGAGCTCGAGCGCGTTCGCGCCCAAGGCTTCGCCGCGGTGGATCAGGAGCTGGAGGAGGGGCTGCGATCGCTGGCTGTGCCGTTGCACGACGCCGCGGGAGCGGTGGTCGCCGCGATCAACGTGTCGATCCACGCAAGCCGCGGGACGATCGCGACCATGCGCCGGGAGATCCTTCCGCTCGTGCGCGACGCGGCGCTCGCCATCGAGGAGGATCTCCGCCGCGCTGCCGGCGGGCATGCGCGCGAGCTCAGACGCGTGGCGCCGAGCGCGGGCCGGGCGAGCTCGTGATGGGGCGGCTGCCGGGCGCGTCGGGTTCGGCGTCTGGGGCAATGCGCACGGCAGCCCTGAGGGCCGACCGGTTCCGGGGGCTCTGGGGCCGACCAGCTTGACCGGCGGGCTCGATGTCCGACCGGCTTGGCTGGCGGGCTCGAGGCGACCAGCTTGACCGGCGGGCTCGAGGCGACCAGCTTGACCGGCGGGCTCGATGTCCGACCGGCTTTGCGTGGGCGGGGGGCTGGCATTGGGCGGCGGATGGGGCTAGATTGTCGGTCTCTGGGAACACGACCCTTGGAGGGGGACAAGTGAAGAGATACGTCAGGCCGTGGGCAGGCGCCCTGCTCGCGGCGTCGGCCGCGCTCGCGATCGCGGCGTGCGGCTCGAGCAGTTCGTCCTCGGCGTCCAGCAGCAGCTCCTCGGCGGCCGCAAGCTCGTCGGCATCGTCCTCGTCGGCGCCCGCCGCCAGCGGCGGCACCGTGACGATGCTGATGGGCACCGCGCCTCAGTCGCTGGATCCGGGCCTCGACTACACGACGCAGGGCTCGGAGGTCAACTGGCTGGTCTACACCGGTCTGACCACATACGCGCACGCGAACGGCACCGCGGGCACCCAGCTGATCCCCGGGCTGTGCACGGCGCTGCCGGTGATCTCGGACGGCGGCAAGACCTACACCTGCACCCTGCGCAAGGGCCTGGTCTTCTCCAACGGCAAGCCGGTCGTCGCCTCCGACTTCACCTACACGGTCGAGCGGGCGGTGAAGATCCCGTGGGGCGGCTCGGGCTCCTTCATCACCCCGGTCATCGCCGGGGCGGCGCAGTACGCGGCCGGCAAGGCGAAGACCATCTCCGGGATAACGACCAACGACGCGACGGGGAAGATCACGATCCACCTGACCGCCCCGTACGGGCCGTTCGACAACGTGCTCGCGTTCCCGTCGCTGGGGTTGATCCCCGCCGGCTTTCCGATGAAGGTCGAGCCGACCTCCCCCCCACCGGGCGACGGGCCGTACATGGTGACCAACATCGTCCCCAACCAGTCGTTCTCGGTCGTTCGCAACCCGCGCTGGGCGGCGCAGAACATCCCCGGGATCCCCGACGGCCACGTGAACATCAACGTCAAGATCTCGCCCAACATTCAGGCCAACGCGCTGGCGGTCCTGAACAACTCGGCGGACATCTTCGATTGGGCCGACACGATTCCGGGCAGCCTGCTCTCGCAGATCCAGTCGCAGGCGGCCAACCGCTTCCGCATGGTCAACCTCGGCGGCTCGACGTACTACATCTTCCTCAACGTCACCGAGAAGCCGTTCTCAAGCCAGCTCGCGCGTGAGGCGGTCGTCACCGGCCTAAACCAGGACGCGATGTCGCGCCTGGGGTCCGGGACGCTGCAGCCGGCGTGCTTCTTCCTGCCGCCGGACGTGCCCGGTCACCCCAACGCGCCCTGCCCGTACGGCACCCCCGGTCTTGGCAACCTGGCGAAGGCCAAGCAGCTGGTCAAGGAGTCCGGGATGGAGGGCCAGCCGGTGACCGTCTGGTCTGAGACCCGGTCGCCGCGCCAGCAGTGGATGACCTACTACACGCAGTTCTTGAACTCGATCGGCTTCCACGCCACCCAGAAGGTGATCGCGGACGCCACCTACTTCACGACGATCGGCGAGTCCAAGGCGCTGCACCCCCAGACGGGCTTCGCCGACTGGAACCAGGACTTCCCCAACCCGGTCGACTTCTACGGCGTGCTGCTGGACGGGCACGCGATCCTGCCGCAGAACAACGAGAACTTCGGCCAGGTCAACGACCCGTACATCAACGCTCAGGTCGCCAAGCTCGGCCAGGTGCCGACGACCGAGCTGAGCAAGGTCGCCTCCCAGTGGGCCGCGCTCGATGAGTACGTCGCGCGCAAGGCCTACGTGGCCGTGTTCGGGTATCAGAAGTTCCCGGAGTTCACCTCCGACCGCATCAACTACGGAGCGCTGGTGTTCCAGCCGATCTACGGCTGGGACCTGAGCTCGTTTGAACTGAAGTAGCCGGCCGGGGGCCGGGGCGGCGCAAGCCGGCCCGGCCCCTGAGCCATCGACCAACGATCAGCCCAGGAGCGGGAATGTCGGTGATCAGCGGATCAGGTTCAAGCGGTGGCGTTGCGGAGCTGGGGGAGGGCTTCGACGCCGGCTTTGAGGCCGAAGGCCAGCTGCCGCCGGGCGTTGGGCCTTGGCGGCTGGCGTGGCGTCGGCTGCGCCGAAACCGCGTGGCCATGGGCTTCGGCCTGCTGTTCCTGCTGATCGTGATCCTGTGCCTGCTGGCGCCCGTCTACTCGCACGACATCGCTCACATCGGGCCCGACGTCAACAACATCACCGGCACCGTCCGGGTCGGCGGCAAGGTTGAGGACGTGGTGTCGCTGACCGGGATACCGATCGGGCCCACGTGGACCTCGCATTACTTCTTCGGCGCCGACGACAACGGCCGTGATGTGGCCGTGCGGCTTCTCTACGGCGGACGCACGTCGCTTGAGATCGGCGCGGTCGCGACCCTGATCACGATGATCATCGGCACCCTGCTGGGGCTGATCTCAGGTTACTTCAGGGGCTTCGCCGACGGGCTTTTGAGCCGGGCCAACGACGTCGTGTGGGCGTTTCCCGCGGTGCTGCTCGGCATCACGATCGGCACGGTGCTCAACATTCACGGGATCGGGCCGCTGCACGGGACCAACGCGCTCGTGCCTGCGATCGTGATCGGCTTCGTGTACATACCGTATGTCTTCCGTCCAGTGCGCGGACAGGTGCTGACCCTACGCGAGCGGGACTTCGTCGACGCCGCCCGCCAGCAGGGGCTCAGCGACTGGCGGATCATGATGTCGGAGATACTGCCCAACCTTTCGAGCACGATCGTGGTCTTCGTGCCACTCATCCTGGCCAACGCCATCCTGCTCGAGGCTGGCCTGACCTATCTGGGTGCCGGCGTGCAGCCGCCAAACGCCTCGTGGGGGACGATGATCTCCGACGGGATCAACAATGACATTCCGTCGGCGTTCCACAACGTGCTGATCCCGGGCATCATGCTGGTGCTGGCGGTGATGTCGATCAACATCTTCGGCGACGGGCTGCGCGACGCGCTTGATCCGCGCAGCAAGATCAGGGTGGCGCGATGAGCACGATCAGCGGCTTGCCGGCGCCCGAGCGCGCGGTCTTCTGATGGTGCGCTTCATCGTACGCCGCCTGCTGGTGATGATCGGGCTGCTGATCGTCATCTCGATGTTCACGTTTGCGATGTTCGTGCTGGTGCTCCCGAACGGCAACCCGGCGGCGCTGCTGGCGGGTCGCCTCGCGACTCCCGCCGAGGTTCATCTGATCGACGTCCGCTACGGGTTCAACCAGCCGATCTACATCCAGTACGTCGACACGATGAAGAACATCTTCACCGGCCAGGCTTACTCATACCAGTCCGGCTTCAACGTGCTGTCCGAGATCCGGGCCGGGATGCCGGCCACCCTGTCGCTGGCGATCGGCGCCGGGATCATCTGGCTTGCCACGTCGATCCTGTTTGGCACGATCGCGGCGGTCAAGGCCGGCAAGTACGCCGACCGGGTGCTGACCGTTCTGTCGATGATCGGCGTGTCGATGCCGCCGTTCTTCTTTGGCGCGGTCCTGATCTACTACGTCGCCTACAAGCTGAACATCATCCCGATCGGTGGCTACGTCCCGCTCACGCAGAGCGTCGGCGGCTGGTTCGGCCATCTGATCGCGCCGTGGATCACGCTCTCGATCCTGTTCATCGGCTTTTACTCCCGCGTCCTGCGCTCCTCGATCCTGGACTCGATCAATGAGGACTACGTGCGCACGGCCCGCGCCAAGGGGCTGTCCGAGCGCCAGGTGCTCATCCGCCACAGTCTGCGCAACTCGCTGATCCCGATCTTCTCGCTGTGGGGCCTGGACTTCGCCCAGGTCATCGGGGGCGGAGCGATCCTCACCGAGACGGTGTTCAATCTCCACGGCGTCGGCGAGCTGGCGCGCGACTCGATCGGCCGGCTTGACACCATCACGCTGATGGCGATCGTGATCCTGACGGGGATCGCGGTCGTGGTGATCGGCGCGCTGGTCGACGTGCTGGTGGCGTTCCTTGACCCGCGGATCAGGCTGCAGGCGTGAGCGGCGCCCGCGGTCAAGGCGCGAGCGGCGCCGGCGGTCCAGGCGTTGGCGGCGCCGGCGGTCCAGGCCCCCTCGCCGGCGCGCGAGGTTCAGGCACAAGCGGCGCCGGAGCGCCGCTTCTGCAGGTCACAGACCTTCACGTGTCGTTCGCCACCGAGGACGGGATCGTGCGGGCCGTCGACGGCGTGTCCTTCTCGGTGGCGCGAGGCGAGGTGGTGGCGATCGTCGGCGAGTCGGGCTCGGGCAAGTCGGTCACGGCGATGACGCTGATGGGGCTCACGCGCGGGCCCAACGCGCGCTTCTCGGGCAGCGCCACCTTCGAGGGCACCGAGCTCATCTCGGCCAGCGAGGAGCAGCTTCGCCGCATACGCGGGGCCGGAATCGCGATGGTCTTCCAGGACCCGATGAGCTCGCTTGACCCGGTCTACAGGGTGGGGGATCAGATCGTCGAGCAGATCCGCGCGCACGAGCGGAAGGTGTCCCGAGCGCAGGCGCTGGACCGCGCCGTGGAGCTGATGGAGCGCGTCGGGATCCCGCGAGCCGCCGAGCGGCTTCGCTCATACCCGCACGAGTTCTCCGGAGGCATGCGTCAGCGGGTGATGATCGCGATGGCGCTGTCCTGCTCCCCGCGGCTGCTGATCGCCGACGAGCCGACCACCGCCCTGGATGTGACCATTCAAGCGCAGATCTTGGAGGAGCTGCGCCACCTGCGCGACCGGACGGGCGCTGGCGTGATCCTCGTCACCCACGACCTGGGGGTGGTGGCCGACATCGCCGACCGCGTGGTGGTGATGTACGCCGGGCGCGTCGTCGAGCAGGGGCTGCTCGACGACATCTTCTACGACCCGCAGCATCCGTACACGTGGGGGCTGCTTGGCTCGATCACGAGAATCGACTCCGACCGCTCCCAGCGGCTGCCCGCCATCCCTGGCATGCCTCCGTCGCTTCTGTCCCCGCCGCGCGGCTGCCACTTTCGCCCCCGCTGCCCGCACGCGTTCGAGCGCTGCGTTGAGGTGCCGCCCCTTGCGGCGCATATCCCCGAGCGGCCGGAGGCGCTGGATCGATGCTGGCTGCCCGTCGAGCGCAAGCGGGCCGTCCGGCAGGTCGAGGGGCAGATCGGGCTGCGCAGCGCCGAGCCGGTGGCCTCATGAGCGAGGGCGAGGCCAGGTCCGAGCGTGCCGCCGTGCAACGGCCTGGTGGCCTCCCGCAGGATGGGCCTGAGCCGCAGGGTGGGCCTGGTTGGCAGGCGGGTGCCGAGCCCACGGGGGGTGCCGAGCCCACGTGGAGTGCTGAGCCGTCGGGGGGTGCTGAGCCCAAGGGGGCGGCAGAGCCCAGGGAGGGCGCTGAGCCCAGGGCGGGTGCTGCGGCCGGGGAGGTCCCCGCCGGCGGCGGGGACCGCACGCCGCTGCTTGAGGTGGAGCACCTGCGCATGCTGTTTCCGATCAAGGCGGGGCTGGTGGTCGACCGCCAGGTGGGCCAGGTCCACGCGGTCGACGACGTGTCGTTCGATCTGCTGGAGGGCGAGACGCTGGGGATCGTGGGCGAGTCCGGGTGCGGCAAGACCACGCTGATCCGGGTGCTGGTGCGCCTTCTCGACGCCACCTCCGGGACCATCCGCTTCCGCGGGCTGGACATCACCCGCGCCGGGCGCCGGGAGCTGGCTCCGATCCGCCGGGAGATGCAGATGGTCTTCCAGGACCCGCAGGCGTCGCTGAACCCGCGCAAGCGCGTGGGTCAGATCCTCGCCACGCCGCTGCGGATGCGGGGTGTGCCCAGAGAGCAGGTCGCCCGTGAGAGCCGGGAGCTGCTTCAGCGCGTCGGGATGTCAGGCGACGTGCTCAACCGCTTCCCGCACGAGTTCTCAGGCGGACAGCGTCAGCGCATCGGGATCGCCCGCGCGCTGGCGATGGACCCGCGGCTGATCCTCTTGGACGAGCCGGTGTCGGCGCTTGACGTCTCGATCCAGGCGCAGGTCATCAACCTGCTCGACGACCTGCAGGACGAGTTCCACCTCAGCTACGTGTTCGTCGCCCACGACCTGTCGGTCGTGCGCCACGTGTCGGACCGGATCGTGGTCATGTACCTGGGCAAGCTGATGGAGATCTCGCCCGCCGAGGAGCTTTACTCCAAGCCGATCCACCCCTACACGCAGGCGCTGCTGAGCGCGATCCCGATCCCCGATCCCCGCCTCAACCGCTCGCGCGAGCGCTCGGTGATCGGGGGCGAGCCGCCCAACCCGATCAACCCGCCGACGGGCTGCCGATTCCATACGCGCTGTGCGCACGCGACCGACATCTGCCGCTCGGTCGAGCCGCCGCTGGTCCAGTACGCGGGCGGCCATCTCGCCGCCTGCCACCATCCGCGCAACGTGACCGCGGCCGAGATCGCCTCGGCGGTCAGATCCGACCTCAGCCCGCTCGCGGCCGGCTCTGAGATGCCGAGCGTCGACTCAAACGGCGCCGGCCCGCCGGCCGCGGCGAGCGCTCCCGCGCAGGGCTGAAGCGCAGCGGCTGGGTCGCGCCCCGCCGGCGAGCGGCGCGTTCGCTCGTTGGACAGATCCGCGGATCTGGCGGGCGTAGATTCCAGGCCATGCGCGCGCCTGCCGAATGGGAGCCACACGAGCGGACGCTGATGGGCTGGCCCTGCCGCGCCGAGCTGTGGGGTGAGACGATCGGGCGGGCCCGCGCGGACTACGCGCGCGTCGCGAACGCGATCGCCGCGTTTGAGCCCGTCACGATGATCGCCAACCCCGGTCGGGACGCCGCCGACGCGCGGGCGGCGTGCACGGCCGGGGTCGAGGTGGTCGAGCTTGAGCTGGACGACTCCTGGCTGCGCGACTGCGGCCCGATCTACGTCCGCGACGACGCTGGACGCCGCACCGCGGTGCACTTCCGCTTCAACGCCTGGGGCGGTCGCTTCCCGCCCTGGGACCGGGACGCCGCCGTCGGCGCGCTGATCGCCCGGCGGCTCGGCGACCCGGTGCTCGACGGCGGGATCGTCCTCGAGGGCGGCTCGATCCTCTCCGATGGAGCGGGCACGCTCCTGACCACCGAGCAGTGCCTGCTGTGCCCAAACCGCAACCCGTCGCTGGATCGCGACCAGATCGAGGCCGTCCTGCGGGAGCGGCTGGGGGTCGAGCGGATCGTGTGGCTGGCCCACGGGCTGGTGGAGGACCGTGACACCGACGGCCACGTGGACATGGTCTGCTCGCTGAGCGCGCCCGGCCGGGCTCTGCTTCAGGCCGTGCCCGAGGACAACCCCAACTTCGAGCGCTGCCAGGAGAACCGAGAGCGTCTGCGCGGCGCCGGCATAGAGGTGGTCGACGTCCCCGTGCTGCCCTACGCGGAGGTGGCGGGGCAGCGCGTGGCCGTGACGCATCTGAACCTCTACATCTGCAACGGCGCGGTGATCGTCCCGGTCACCGGGGCGCCCCAGGACGCCGACGGCGAGGCGCAGGCGCTTGAGATCATCGCCTCGGAGTTCCCCGGCCGGGAGGTGATCGCCGTTCCCGGCGAGGTGCTCGCATACGGGGGCGGCGGCCCGCACTGCATCACCCAGCAGGTGCCGGTCGCCCGGGAGACGGACGGCCCACCCGGCGCTGCGGAGCATGCAAGCTCGGCGGAGCCGGCCAGCGGGTCGCCTACGCGCCCCACCGGAGGCTCGCCACGCGCGGGCTCGTCGGCCACCATGCACCACATCGAAGATCGAGAGCTGCCATGACCGAGCTTCTGACCGCCTACCCGCCCCCGCCGTCGCCGGCGCGCACCCGGCCGCCCGATCGGCCGCCGCTGCGGCTGGGGCTCGTCCAGGAGCGTTGGCACCCGGATCCCGAGGCTCACCAGGAGGCGCTCGCAGAAGGCATCAGGATCGCCGCCGGAGAGGGCGCGCGGATCGTCTGCCTGCAGGAGCTGACCCTGTCTCGCTACTTCGCGGTCAGTCCCGCGGGCCCGAGCGAGGCCGGCGCCGCGCCCGAGGATCTCGAGAACGGGCCGACGGTCAGCTTCGCCAGGCGGATGGCCGCCGAGACAGGCGTCCACGTGCACGCGTCGCTGTACGAGCGGGCCGACGGCCCCGACGGGCTCGGCTACAACACGGCCGTGGTGGTCGCGCCCGACGGGCGGCTGCTGTCGCGCACGCGCAAGATGCACATCCCGGTCACCGCCGGATATCACGAGGACCGCTACTTCCGCCCCGGTCCCGCCGGCGAGGGCGCGTTCCCGCTCGTGCGCCTGGCGAGCGGCGGGCACGAGGCGGTGCTCGGCTGTCCCACATGCTGGGACCAGTGGTTCCCTGAGCTGGCGCGCGCCTATTCGCTTCGCGGCGCGGACGTGCTGATCTACCCGACCGCGATCGGCTCCGAGCCCGATCACCCGGAGTTCGACACCGAGCCGCTGTGGGAGCGCGTGATCGTCGCCAACGGCGTCGCCAACGGCACGTTCATGGTCGCGATCAACCGGACCGGCGTGGAGCCGCCGCTGACCTTCTACGGGTCAAGCTTCATCTCCGACCCCTACGGCCGCGTGCTGGTGCAGGCGCCGCGGGACCGGCCCGCGGTGCTGGTCGCCGACCTGGACCTCGACCAGCGGCGCGACTGGCTTGAGCTGTTCCCGTTTTTGACCACCCGCCGCCCGGACGCCTACGGCCCGCTCGTGCAGCTGCCCTGACGCGTCGCCGCTGCGCGGCCGCGCGCCGGGCCCTCAGGCGCGCGCGACCTTCTTGCCCGGGTTGAGCAGCCCCTTGGGGTCGAGCAGGCGCTTGATCTGCTCGTGCAGCTCCAGCGCGCGGTCCGGCCACTGCAGGGCCAGCGCACCGCTCTTGGCCACCCCCAGCCCGTGCTCCCCGGACACCGACCCTCCAAGCGATACGGCCAGCTCGAACAGATCGCGCCCCGCCTCCTCGGCCCGCCTGAGCTCATCGGCCGCCTCCAGGTCGACCAGCATCGTCGCATGCACATTGCCGTCGCCGGCATGGCCCCAGCTGCAAGCCGGCAGGCCGTGGCGCGCGCCGACCTCCAGCGTGCCCTCGATCGCGTCGGCAAGGCGCTCGATCGGCACCACGATGTCCTCGGACACCTTGCCGCCGCGCGCGGCGATCGCCGCGAGGGGCACGCCGGCGCGCCAGCGCCAGAGCTCGCGAACCTCGGCCAGGCCAACCGGCGCGTGGACCGCCAGCGAGCCCGGCGAGAGCGCCTCCAGCAGCTCGGCCTGCAGTCGCCGCGCCTCCGGCTCTGACCCGTCCGCCTCGGCGATCAGCATGAACGCTGGCTGTGGCGGCGCGGCGCCGGGGAAGGCGGCGATCGACCCGCTGGCGGCCACCTCATCGACGTACTCGATCGCGGCGGCCTGAAGGCCGGCGCCCAACACGGCCTCAAGCGCCCGGCAGCCCGCGCGCGCCGTCGGGTAGAACGCGACCACGGGCAGCTGCAGATCGGGCGCGGGCACCAGTCGCAGCCACGCCCCGGTGATGATCCCGAGCGTGCCCTCCGATCCGACCAGCAGCGAGCGCAGGTCGTAGCCGGCGACGTCCTTGCGCACCGGCCCGCCGATCGACACCGTCTCGCCGGGGGCCAGGACTACCTCCAGCCCCGTCACCCAGTTGCCGGTCACCCCGTACTTGAACGCATGCGGGCCGCCGGCGTTGGTGGCGATGTTGCCGCCCAGCTGCGACTGCTCAGCCGCGCCGGGGTCCGGTGCGAACAGCAGGCCCTCCTCGCGCGCGCGCCGAGCAAGGGTCGCGGTCCTCACGCCGGCCTGCACGCGGGCGCGCCACCGCGCCGGCTCGATCGCGGGCGCCGCCGCGAGGCGCTCGAGGCACAGCACCACGCCCCCGTCGATTGGGACGGCGCCGCCGGCCAGGCCCGTCCCGCCGCCCCGGGGGACGACCGGCACGTCGTGCTCGTAGCACCAGCGAACCACCTCGGCCACCTGGTCGGCGTCGGCGGGCAGCGCGATCGCGTCCGCGCGCCCGCGCAGGCGGTGGCTCTCGCTGGCATCGGTCAGGTAGCTGCGCGTGGCGCCGCTGAGCACGGCCTCCTCGCCCAGCAGCGCGCGAAGCTCGCGTTCGGCGGTGGCGGAGGCGGCGCTCGACACCCCCTGATCCTACGATCCCGCCGTCGCAGCGCGCTTTGAGCCCGCGCCGCCGGGTCCGCCCAGCAGCGCGCGAAGCGCCTTGCGGTCCACCTTCCCCACCGGCGTGAGCGGAATCGACTCCAGCACGTGCACCTCTCTGGGGTAGCGATAGCCGCCGATGTGCTCGCGGGCCCATTCGATCAGCGACGGCGGATCGACGCGGTGGCCGGGACGGGCGCTGACGAACGCGACCACCTCCTCGCCGTGGCGCTCGCTCGGCCGGCCCACGACCCCCGCCATCTGAACGTCCGGGTGGCGCACCAGCGCGTCCTCGACGTCACGGGGGTAAACGTTGAAGCCACCGCGGATGATCAGGTCCTTGCGCCGGTCCACGATGTAGAGGTAGCCGTCCTCGTCCAGGCGACCGAGGTCGCCGGTGCGCAGCCAGCCGCCGTCCAGCGCCTCGGCCGTCGCCTCCGGGGAGCGCCAGTAGCCGCTCATGATCCCCGGGGAGCGCGCGCACACCTCGCCGATCTCGCCGCGCGGTACCGGCCGTCCGGCGTCGTCGCGGATCTCAAGCTGCACGCCGGGCACCGGCAGGCCCACCGAGCCCGGCCGCTCCGCGCCCGTCGGGTTGGTGGTCAGCAGCGCGGCGGTCTCGGTCAGCCCGTACCCCTGGCGGACGGAGACATGCGGCAGGCGCTCACGGAAGGCACGCTCAACCTCCTGCGGCAGCGGCGCGCCGCCGCAGCTGATCCACGAAAGCGATGACAGGTCGCGTTCCTCCAGCGGCTCTGCGAGCAGCACCTGGAGCATCGTCGGCACCACGGCCGTGTGCTGCAGGCGGTGCTCCTCGATCAGCGCAAGCCACTGCGAGGGCTCAAACCAGCGCATCAGGACGTTCACGGTCGGCTCGGGCACGTGCATACCGGCGAGCGTGACGAGGATCCCGTAGGCATGTGAGAGGGGAAGCGCGGTCAGCGTGCGGACCACCCCGGGCACGTAGGCGACCTCGTGCGCGGCCTGGCCTGAGAACCACAGGTTGGCGTGCGAGAGCATCACGCCCTTGGCGCGTCCGGTGGTGCCTCCCGTGTACAGCAGCGCAGCCAGGTCGTCGTCGCCGCGCTGTGCCAGCGGGGCGGGGTCCTCCTGCTCGAGCTCCGATAGCGCCTGAAGGCGTCGGTCGACCGGCTCGGTGCAAAGCAGCGCGGGGGCGGGATCGAGGCCGTCGACCGCCTCGATCACCCTTGCGGCAAGCTCGGGCGTGGTGATCACCGCGGCCGCCTGGGCGTCGCCGACCACGTGGCGCAGGTCGCCCGCGGGCAGCAGGAACACGGCGGGGCAGACGACGGCGCCCGCGATCCACACCGCCTGGTAGGCGATCGTGACCTCCGGGCAGTTGGCCATCGTGACCACCACCCGGTCGCCGGGCCCCACCCCGATCGAAGCCAGGCCACCCGCCAGCCGGCGCGAGCGCTCGATCAGCTCCCCGGAGGTGTGCCAGCGGCCCTCAAACAGGAGCGCCGGCCGGTCCCCCTGGCGCTCGAAGGCGCTGAGCGCAAGCCGGCCCAGGTGGCGCTCCCCCATTGGGCTCATCTCCGCGCGGGGTTGAGCACCGCCTGCTTGCCCGGCACCGGCTCCGGCAGGTGGCGCTCCCCCACTGGGCTCATCTTTGCGCGCGTTGCGCCTTTCTCACCGCGCTCGGGGTCCCAAAGATGGCCGACAGCTCCCCCACCGGCCTGATCTGCACGCGTTGCGCCCCGGTCGGCCGGTCCCACGCCCGGCCCGTGTGGTGCCCGGCGTGCGCGCCTGCCGCGGGATGGGCGAGGGTGCTCTGCCGCACGACGGCGCTCAGACTACAGGCGCTCACGGGCTGTGCCGCCTCCGCCCGGCGCGCGGCTTTCAGGGGCTGAGGTGGCGTTCGGGTTCGCGGCTCTCGGCCGCGGCGAGCGCGCGTTTGAGGTAGCGCTCAGGTTTGGGGGCCCTGCAGCCGATTGTCGAGCATGTGAGCCCGAATCGCGACCTGCCCCCGACCGACCGGCAGCTGCTCGACGCGTTCCTTGACAACATCCCCGAGCGGCTCTACTTCAAGGATCCCGACGGGCGCTTCCTGCGTGCCTCCGCGCGCCACGCCGAGGCTCTCGGCTGCGACTGCACCGCGCGCCTGGTCGGGCTGACCGAGCCGGAGGCATGTCCGGGCGAGGCCGCCGGCGCCGGCCACGAGGAGGACCGCAGGATCGCGCGCACCGGCGAGCCGATCATCGACCGCGAGGAGCGGCGGCCGGCGCAGGTGACGGATTCCCGGAGCCAGCCCGACCCGCGCGGCGGCCAGACGCGTCGCGATGGCGATTCGATCTGGCTGTCGACCACCAAGCTGCCGCTGCGTGACCAGCGCGGCCGCGTGATCGGCATGTTCGCGATCTCCCGGGACATCACGCAGCGAAAGCGCGCCGAGGCGCTGCTCAGCGAGAGCGAGGAGCGGTGGCGCGCGCTTCTGGCCCACCTGCAGGAGATCGTGGTCCTCGTCGACGACGCCGGGGTGATCTCCTATGCGACGCCATCTGTGCAGCGCTGGCTGGGCCATTCGCCGGACGGCATCGTCGGCCGAGCCCTGGCGGCCGTGTGCCATCCCGATGACCGCGAGGCGCTGCTCAGCGCGATCGCCACCGTGTCCGCCGACCGGTCGGTTTCGCTCACGGCGCGGATCCGCCACGCGGACGGCTCGTGGCACACGCTGGAGGCGCGGCTGGTCTCGCTGCGTCACGACCCAGCCGTGCGCGCGGTGCTGGTCGCGGCCTCGGATGTGACCGACCGCGCGCTGCTGGAGGCCGAGCGCGAGCGCCTTGAGATGGAGCGCCGGGTCTCACACCGCCTGGAGGCGGTGGGACAGCTCGCGGCGGGGATAGCGCATGAGATCAACACGCCGCTGCAGTTCGTCGGCGACTCGGTCACGTTCCTCAACGAGGCTGTGGAGGAGCTGCTGAGGCTCACGGCGCGCTATCGCGAGCTGCTGTGGCTCGACACGCCGCTCAGCGTCGACGAGCGCCGCGAGATCATGGTGCGAGCCGAGGAGAACGCCGACGTCGACTACCTGTGCGAGCGGATCCCGCAGGCGTTCGCGCGCACCGTGGACGGCGTCGAGCGGGTGCGATCGATCGTGCAGGCGATGAAGCGCTTCTCGCACGCCGCCGGCGAGGAGGCCGCGCCGGCGGACCTCAACGAGGCGCTGCAGACGACGCTTGCGGTGTGCCGCAACGAGTACAAGTACGTCGCCGATGTGGAGCTGGACACCAGGCCGCTGCCGCCGGTGACCTGCAACATCGGCGAGCTCAATCAGGTGTTCCTCAACCTGATCATCAACGCCGCGCAGGCGATCGAGAGCCAGCGGCGCGGCGAGGGCGACGGTCGCGGCACGATCCGCATCCGGACCAGGTGCGAGTCCGCGGTGGTGGTGGTGACCGTCGCCGACGACGGGCCGGGCATCCCGCCTGAGATCCAGGACCGAATCTACGAGCCGTTTTTCACGACCAAGCCGGTCGGCAAGGGGACCGGACAGGGCCTCGCGCTCGCGCGGACGACCGTCGAGCGACACGGCGGCACGCTGGAGTGCCGCAGCGCCCCAGGAGCCGGGGCGGCGTTCACGATCCGCCTCCCGCTCGACCACGGCTCGCAGCGCTCGCCAATCGCCTGAGAGCCTCACTCCAGCCGTCGCTGCGCAGCGGTGGGGCCAGGCGGTTTTGGCGAATACGAGATCACACCCCGTCGATCGGTCGATCGGCTGGCGCCCACCTTTTGTCAACATGCTGGTATTCCTCGTCCGCTTCCGCGCTTTCGTATCACCGGGAGGAATCATCAGTCACAGAGGACGGCGCCGCTGGTGCTGGTAGCCCGGAGCAGAAGTGACTCCGATGACCAGGGCCGGCGGATACGGCTTGGCTAGGATGCTCCGTCAGCAGGTCGACCGCCGGAACGGCGAGCGCGTCCGCGAGCGCGTCACGCTCCTTGAGGCGAAACCCGAAGGTCGACGGCTTTTGCCGCATACCAACCACGGTCCTGGCGGCGGGATCGTCCGATGGGTCCGCTGGTTGGCGGACCGCGACCTCAAGGACCTCTCCGCCTATTTGCTGAGTGAACGTCGTGATGTCGCGTGGCAGCCGTCCCGCTGCCGCTGGTCAAAGCCACGCTCCGAGCGCATTATGTCCGGCGCCGCCCACCTCTATCCCGCCCGGCGTGTGTGAGCGCAGCTGCCAGGTCGAGTCAGTCGCGGACGGCCGCAGCAGGAAAGTGGTCTCCGAGAGGTTGAACTCGGCTGCGATCGCTCGCGTCTGTTCATCGCTGAGCGCGTCCGCATCGCGTACCAGGCCAGCTGGTTTCCGGTGAGTGGCGCGTCCGCGAAGGCGTCTACCAAGGAGAGGCGGATGTCAGTGACTGTCAATAGGGCTCGGCTGCAGTGAAATGACCGCAGACGCGAGTCCAGGTCCGCTGTTGCGTCGTCGGGAGGCTCCGCCGCCGCGGACGTCCGTCACCGTCCGCGGCGATCCTAGGTCTCGCGCGGCGGTGATCCGCACCTCGGGCTCCGGCGCCTCTGGTATGAGCAAGTGTGCAAGGCGCACGCCCTCCCTCACAAGCTCGCGGCGATCACGCTGGGTTAGCGGCCGAAGGGGCGTGACCTGGATGGCTCGGGCCCGGACCTGCCATGTGCCGGCGACAAAGCCGTCGATGAGGAAGCTCCGCATGAGCCGGTCCTCGTAGACGCGACCGCGGTCAGCCCGATCGATGATCCGCGACCGTTCAGCGTGAGCGAGCTGGACGTTGTCGAAGGGCGCCAGGAAGCGCGGCGGAGCGGGGGTGTCGGGGTGGGGCAGGAGGCCATCGGGCACGTCGAACAGCTCGCGCCCCTCCTGGTCGACGAAGGTTCGCAGCTCGCCCCGCATCCGCTCCACGGGATCTTTCAGCCGGGTCAGCCCGCTCCACGCCTGAATATCGTTCACCGTCGCCGGTCCGTAGGCGGCAAGGTAACGGCGGATGATCGCGTCGAGGTCGGGATTGGCCTCCACCGGCGCTCCCAGCCAGGCCGCCGACGCGATGAGACGCGCCTGCCCGCTCTCGCGCCACAGGCCACGCGGTGGCGCCTGCACGACGGGGTGGCGCAGCGCCGCTTGGACGAGCGATGGCGGGTCGATTCCCGGCCAGCGCTTGGCGAGCTGCGCGGCTAGCTCCGCCCGGCCTACGGGCTCCTCGGCGACAAGAGCGCGCCCCGCCGCCCGTAACGCATCGGCGTCGAGACCCGCCACCTGCTTGGCGAACTGGCTGCCACGGAAGGCGCGGCCGCGCACCGGTTCGGTCAGCGGCCACAGCGCGGCCCAGTCACGCGCGGTGACGAGGTGGATGGTGCCGCGCATGAGCGTCCCCCGGACCGCGCCGCGGTGCGCGATGAGTTTTGACAGGTCGTGAGGATCAAACGCGCCCACCCGGCTCCACAGTCCGATGTACGGAGCCTGCGGCTCCTGCGCCTGCATCCCGACGAGCCGCTCGATGGCCTCGGCGACCCCGCAGGCTTCACGCTCGAGCAGCATCTGCCGCGCCAACAGGGCACGGTTGAGCGCACGGCGGGTGAGCACAGGCGTGCGGCCGGCGCCCAAGCGAGCACGCCGTTTCACTTTGACCGCTTGGACCTCAGAGGGGTTCCTGCACGGGTTCTGCTGCGCATGTTGCCTCCAGCAGCCTCGCTAAGTGCCTCAGCGCAGGCCCGTCCGTACGCGGCCGGGCCGAAGGGGCCGAGCGCCTGCACCGAGCCGTACATGCCATCGGCCAGCAGCGTCAGCCCGTCGGCAAGCGACGCGGCGTCGCGCAGCTTGGTCGTCAGCGCGAGTTCGCCGACCAGGTTATGGAATAGATCGCGCAGCCAGGTCTTGTGCGCGACGGCTTTCACGTGCGGAGGGCTTGAGGGGTCCGGATACTCGGCGAGCACTATGAGAAAAGGACAGCCCCGACATGTCGGAGATCCCACCTCTTCCGCGAACACGTCGATGACCGCGAGGATCCTTTCGCGCGGCGAGGGGGCTGCGGCCGACATCGCCGCCGAAAGCGCCGCTTTATAGCGCTCGCTGCACCGTTCGACGTACGCCGCCACCAAGTCATCCTTAGAGTCGAACAGGCGATACAGCGTCGTGGGAGCCACGCCGGATCGTGAGGCGACCTTGTCGACGCCTGTGGCACGGATGCCTTCGACGTAGAAGAGCTTCTCGGCGACGTTGAGAACATGCTCGCGCGTCTCGGCTGAGCTTCGCCAGGCGCGCGCAGGCAGTGGGATTGGCTCGGGGGAAGGATTCAAGCGCTTGACATGATAGGGAACGATCCCTACGTTACCGTGGACGATAGGAAACGATCCCTTGCATCTTCCGGCGGAGGACCTTGACCGATCTTCGGCGCGTGCTCACCCCCCACCGAGAGCCTCCCGCGTCGTGGATGGAGGCACAAGGGCGGTTGAGCGAGCCGCCGACGGCGTCCTCCGAGGCGGCGGTTTGATGGCCGCCGGCGAGCCTGGGCCACCGCTCCCAGGTCCTCTGCGATGCGTGCGCGAGTGCAGTTCGAATTGACAACCCCGGACCGCGCGGCTGACGCGCGTCCCCTGCCAGTAAGGAGATCCAGATGGCAACCGCAAATGCGCCTCGAGCTGATCCAGGTCCCGGTCTCAGACATCGATCGAGCTAAGGCGTTCTATGTCGAGAAGGTGGGCTTCAACGCCGACCACGACCACCAGGTCAGTGACCAGATCCGCTTCGTGCAGCTGACCCCTGCGGGATCCGTCTGCTCGATCGCGCTCACCACCGGGGCCCACCAAATGAAGCCAGGATCGATCCAGGGGCTCCAGATGGTGGTTGACGACGCGGAGACCGCTCGCACCGAGCTCGCCGAACGCGGCGTCGAGGTGAGTGATGTCCAGGACTTCCCGTGGGGAAGGTTCGTGTTCTTCGCCGATCCCGACGGCAACGGCTGGGCGCTACAGCAGATCGCGCACCCGCACGACTGAGATCCGTCGAGCATGTCTGGGACTCGGGCGACGTGCGGTAGCCACACCCACACGATCAGCCCCGATGGCCCGACGTTCGTGGCGAGCCGCTTGGGATTCCTGGACGAGGATCCGGGCATCCGGCTGCAGGCCCACCAGTTCGTCGCCTACGCGTCGCCATTCGAGCTGCTGCCCGACGACGACCTCCCCGCTTCCCGGAGCCGCTGGGCGCCACCGACCCGATGTGCCCCCCCGACCATCGGCGTAAGGCGCACGGTCGTCGTCGATACTCGCCCGGCGCTTCCGCAGTCCGCGCGGCGCTGGTTTCTCGCCGGCTGGAGCAAGATGCCTACGCCGACAGCGAAGCAGGCCTGGCGTCCCGGCGACAGCCGCTCGGTGGATCCGGGATCGGTCAGATCTCCGGGTATCGGTCAGATCTCCGCCAGCCCCCGCTGAAACAGCCGTCGCTCGGCGCTGTCGGTTGTCAGGGCTGCTGCGAGCCGGTACTGCTCGAACGCCTCGGTTGTGCGGCCGAGCCTGTGGAGCATCTCACTGCGGGCTGAGTGCACGTAGCGATAGCCTCGCAGCTCGAGGGTATCCAGAAGCTCCAGGCCGGCAGCCGGCCTGTCCGCCTCGGCGATCGCGATCGCCCAGTTGAGCGCCACGACTGGCGGGCGGTCGATCGCGGCAAGCTGCTGGTAGAGGGCGGCGATTTGCGGCCAGTCCCGTCGTCGCTCGAGGTGCAGCGAGGCGATGTCGGCATGGATCACGTAGCGGCCGTGGCCGTGCAGGGCCAGCGCCCGCTCCAGCTGCACACGGCCCTACTGGATCTGCTCGTGGTCCCACAGGGCTCGGTCCTGGTCTGCGAGCGGCACGAGCTCGCCGCTGCGCACGCGCGGACCGACGGGAGTCGTTGAGCAGCATCAGCGCAAGCAGGGCCTGGACCTCCGCCTCGTCCGGCATCAGCTTCGCGAGCGCGCGCGTGAGACGGATCGCCTCGACAGCGAGCATGATGTGCCAGGCGTGCCCCGCCGAGCGTGCGCCTGCCGCCACCCAGCACGACCGCTGCCAGTTGAAGCCAACTCCACAGCAAGACCACAGGAGACGCGAATGACGACCAAGCGCACAACCCAGCAGTCCAAGGGCTTCAGCGCGGAGGAGAAGGCCGCGATGCGGGAGCGCAGCCGTGAGCTCAAGGCGGCCAAGAACCGCGCCGACGGAGAGGCGGAAGTGCTGGCGAAGATCGCCGCGATGCACGAGTCAGACCGGGTCCTCGCCGAGCGAATCCACGCGATCGTCAAGGCCACCGCGCCGCAGCTGGTCCCCCGGACCTGGTACGGGATGCCCGCGTACGCCAAGGACGACAAGATCCTGTGCTACTTCCGCGACGCGCAGAAGTTCAAGACCCGCTACGCCACGTTCGGCTTCAGCGACAAGGCGAACCTCGACAACGGCGCCATGTGGCCGACGGACTTCGCGCTGACGCAGATGACAGCCGATGTCGAGCAGCAGATCGCGGCTCTCATCAGGCAGGCGGTGAGCTGAAAGGCCCGCCGCCTGCACGAGCCCGGCCTCGTGCCACTCGCGGGGCCAATGCTCAAGATCCCCAGGCCGCATCCGAACTTCCCGACCATGCAGGATGCTCCGTCGATGTCGGCGCACGCCGACAGGCCGCGCGTGCTGTGCGTCGACGACGAGCCGCACGTGCTCGAGGGCCTGCGCGACTCCCTGCATCGCAGCTTCGACGTACGCACGGCGACCGGTGCCGGACCGGCTCTGGCGATGCTGAGGGCGCAGCCGGAGGCCTTCGCGGTGCTGATCAGCGACATGCGGATGCCGGGCAAGTCCGGCGACGCGTTCCTGCTGGACGCCCGCGCGGTGGCGCCGATGACGGTGCGCATGGTGCTGACCGGTCACGCCGACATCGACGCTGCGATCCGGGCGGTCAACCACGGACAGCTGTTTCGCTTCCTGACCAAGCCCTGCTCGCGTGAGGAGCTGATGCGGGCGTGCGCCGCCGCCCTGGGTCAGCACCGCCTGATGACCGCAGAGCGGGTCCTGCTCGAGCAGACGCTCCGCGGCAGCATCGACGCGCTCACGCAGGTGCTGGCGCTCACCAATCCCGCCGCATTCGGTCGCGGGGCGCGAATCCGCGCGCTCGCGGGCGCCCTCGCCGAGGCGGCCGAGCTTCGCAACCGCTGGGAGGTTGAGGTCGCGGCGATGCTGGCGCAGCTGGGCGCCGTGACGCTCCCCCAGGCGACCGTCGAACGGCTGTACGCCGGCGACGAGCTCTCCGAGGAAGAGCAGCGCATGGTCGCCCGCGTGCCCGATCTGACGCGGGCGCTGCTTGCCCGGATACCTCGCCTGGAGGGCGTGCTCGCGATCCTCGATGGGGCTCGCGTGACCTGCGCCCCGCAGGACTGGGCCGCGCTTGATCGCGTCCCGCTCGGCGCTCTGGCGCTGCGCATCGCGACCGATTTCGACCAGCTGCAGTCCCACGGCGTGAGCGAGGCGGTGGCGCTTGCGACGATGAGCGGGCGCGGAATCTACGACCGCCGGCTGCTGAGCCTGTTCGCCGGGGTGGTCGGCGTCAACGGCGCGTCGCTGACGGTCCGGGAGATACCGCTCAGGCGCCTGGTCTCCGGGATGGTGCTGGCCGACGATGTCCGAAACCGGGGCGGGTCGCTGCTGGTCGCACGCGGCCAGCCCGTCACAGACCAGCTGATCGAGCGCCTGGTGAACCTCGGCTCCGACGCGGTCCGCGAGCCGATCACGGTGTTCGACCCCGCCGCCGGCTCGCTGGAGGGCGGCTCGCTGGAGGGCGGCTCGCTGGAGGGCGGCTCGTTGGAGGATGGCCTGATCGAGGGCGGCTCGACGGAGAGCGGCCGGGCGGAGGCGCGGCGGTGACGGACGCCCGCTCGGCCGACGGCGCCGGGGCCCTGCACGATGTGGCGGGCGATGCTCCGACCCCGGCGTCTCACCAGTCGCTGCGGCCGGTGCCGATCGCCGAGCGCAGGCGGGTCCTGTTCGTCGACGATGAGCCGCACGTGCTCGAGGGCCTGCGGGACGCGCTTCGCTCGCACCGCGACCGATGGACGATGAGATTCGTGGAGGGCGGGGAGCAGGCGCTTCAGGAGATCGCGCGCGAGCCCTGCGACGTGATCGTCTCGGATCTGCGCATGCCGTCGATGGACGGCGCGGCGCTGCTGGAGCGCGTCCGCGAGCTGGATCCCACGATCGTGCGCATCGTCCTCTCCGGCCACGCCGAGCTGCGCATGATGGCCCGTGCCGCGGGCGCCGCCCACCAGCTGCTCGCCAAGCCCTGCGAGACCGATCGCCTGATCGACGTGATCGAGCGCGCGTGCGCGATCAGGCGCGACATCGCCGGCGTGCAGGGCGACCGGTGGTCCACGGGAGCATCCGTGCTCCCGTCCGTTCCGCGCCTCTATCGCCAGCTGACCGAGGCGTTGGCGTCAGGCGAGGCCAGCGTCCATGAGGTGGCGGGGATCGTCGAGCAGGACATGGCGATGGCCGCCAAGCTGCTGGCGCTCGCCAACTCCGCCTACTTCGGTCGCCGTCGACCGGTGAGCAGCATCGCCCAGGCGGTGGCCTACATCGGGCTTGAGGCGCTTCAGGCGCTCGCACTGCAGGCGGGCGCCTTCAGCGCGTTCTCGGTCGATCCCCCGATCCCGGGCTTCGATCTCGTGCGCCTGCAGCGCCACTGCTGGCACGTCGCGATCGTGGCTCGCGAGCTGGCATCCGACTCGACCGTGCACGGGGACGCGTTCACAGCCGGCCTCCTGCACGACGTGGGCCTGCTGGTGCTAGCCGCCGATGCGCCCGGCGCGCTGGCGGAGATCCTCGCCGGCGCCGCGCGCGAGCGCAGGCCCCTGCAGCTCGTAGAGCGAGGCCTTGGCGTCGTCTCCCACGCCCAGATCGGCGCCCACCTGCTGGCGCTGTGGGGCCTGCCGCCCGCGGTGAGCGATGCGGTGGCCGAGCACCACCAACCGCCGTCCTTGCGTGGGCCGCGCTCCGTTTCGGCGGCCGTCCACCTCGCGGAGGTGCTGGTGGAGGAGGCCGAGGTGGCGATCGAGCCCGGGCCGGTTCCGCCGAGCGAGCTTGACCCGGAGCTGGCGGCGCACCCCGACCTCGCGGCTCGCCTCCCCGGATGGCGGCGCATCGCCGCCGAGCGCGTTGGGGCGCAGCTCGCCCCAACGGTCGCTCACGGACCGGCGGAGGCGTGGTGAAGCGAGGCGATCGGGCGCACCGCGGGAGGCGCCGCTTGTAGCCGTGCGGCGCACACCGCGATGGCGGTGCGCAGCCACGTCGGCAGCGAGTCCGCGTTACCGGTCTGCGCAAAGCCGGCGATCCTGACGATCAGCGCGCGGATGTGGCGGCCGGTCCGAAGCGCTCCCGCGTGCTGGATTCGCCTGTACGTGCAGGCGCAGAAGGCGCGGGCGCGATGGGTGCCCGTGGCGCGGACGCATCCGGCGACGTAGGCCGCGCGCGCCCCGGCCACGCCCAGGGAGCCGCCGCTGTGCGACGCGGGGGGCGAGGCCGCGGCGGCGGGCGACCCGCCGCCTTTTGACGGCTGCGAGCCGCCGCCGTTTGAGGGCGGCGACCCGGCGCCGGCGGGCTGGTTTGACCCGGCGCCGGCAGACGGGTTCGACCTGAGGCCGGCGGAGGGGCCCGACCCGGCGCGAGCGGAGCGGCCCAGCCCGGCGCCCGGATTCCCGTTCGCGGCTCCGGCGATCGCACCCGCCTGCGCGGGGCTTGAGATGTCGATCGTCGGCACCGTCTGTGGCGGCGAGGGAGCGGATTGGCCGAGGCTCTGCGCGCCGGCGCTGTCAGGGGGCGCGACGGCGGAGGGATGACCGACCGCGAGCGCCGCCGCTCGGGCTGCCCGGAGGGCTCGGGCGAGCGCCGGGCTGAAGCGGACGGCGACCGTCGCAGCGGCGCCCGGTCCCGAGGCCCCGACCACCGACACGGGGATCTCCGTGGTGCCGGGCCCCACGGTGACCCGCCGCTCGAAGGTGGCGCCCCGCACCGTGGCGCGCCCGCCATCGACAAGCACGGGCGCTCCCGCGGGGCTGACCGTTCCGGTCACGGTCAGCGTGCGCACCGCGACCGTCGCGCCGCTGGTGGGAGCCAGCACCGTGATCGACGCGCGACCGGCGGTGGCCCCCGGCGAACCAGCCGAGCCGCAGCCGGCCACCGCCGCGCATGCCGCGACGGCCAGCAGCGGGTACAGCGATCCACGGCGCCGGCTCACGGCATCTGTAACGGCCGGTGCGCCGGCGCGGAGCAACCGGCCTGGACGAAGGTTCGACCGGCGGGCGCGCTCTATCCTGCCGCTGTGCATCGCGCGGACCTGACGCCGGCCGAGCAGCGCGTGCTGGGATGCCTGATCGAGAAGCGCTGGACGACGCCCGACCAGTATCCCCTGTCGCTGAACGCGCTGCGGCTGGCCGCCAACCAGGCGACGAACCGCGACCCCGTCACCTCATACAATGAGGCCGAGATCAGGGCCGCCGCCGATCGCCTGTGCCGGTACGGGCTGGCGCGGCTTGCGAGCGGCCATGGCTCGCGGGCGGTCAAGTACCGCCACCTGGCCGAGGAGGCACTGGAGCTGGGGCGTGAGGAGCTCGCGATCCTGTGCGTCCTGCTGCTCCGCGGCCCCCAGACGCCGGGGGAGCTGAAGGCCCGCAGCGGGCGCATGGCGCACCTGAGCTCACTCGACGATGTCGAGCGTGTTCTGGGCCAGCTCCAGGCCCGTGGCTACTGCGAGCGACTGCCCCGCCGTCCCGGCCAGAAGGAGGATCGATACAGGCATCTGCTCGCAGGCGCCGACAGCGGGGAGCTGCCGGCCGCCGCCCGTGACGGAGCGCCGCCGGCATCCATACAGGACCCGACGCCGCCGGCCGCCGCCCCGGACGCTGGGCACGGCGCCCCCCCGCACGCTGGGCACGTCGCCCGCTCAGACCAGCCCGACGGCGTCGCGGTCGCGCAGCCCGGTGAAGGTGGCGCGCCGGCGGGAGGCCCAGCGCACGCGGCGCCAGCGCCCGTCGGCCTCCACGCGGCGGACGCGCCCGTCGGCCTCCACGCGGCGGCCCCCTCTTCACAGCCAGACACGATCGCCAGGCTCGAGGCGCTCGCAAGCCGGGTCGCGGCGGTGGAGGCGCAGCTTGCGTCTTTGCAGGACCTGAAGGCGACCGTCGCATCCCTGCGCGAGCGCCTTGCGGACCTGTTGGACTGAGAGTCGGTCTTCGTCTTGGCGGCCGCTCAGGAGGGGAGCGCCAAGCCGACCGCGTACAGGGCGCCACCGACGACGACCCCCGCGAGTGTCATCTCAAGCCCCGCCGCCCACCACGATCGCAGCGTGACGAGCGACTTGGCGGCACCCACCATGAAGTGCGCGGCCAGCGACACGAACGCCGCGGCCACGATCGCCGCGGTGCCGGTGGTGATCATGAACGGGATCACGGGCACGATCGCGCCGATGCCCGTCGAGATCCCGGCGGCGATCGCGGCCTGTGCGGGGTTGCCCCCGTCCGAGGAGGTGATCCCGAACTCCTCCGCGGCCAGCGCCTTGAGCATCGCGTCTGGGTTTCGCGCCAGCTGCTCGGCGAGCTGGTCGGCGGTCTCAGGGTCCACTCCCTTGAGCTGGTAGAAGAGCGACAGCTCCTCCTTCTCCTCCTCGGGGTGCTCCTCGATCTCCTGGCGCTCGCGGTCCAGGTTGGCGGCCGCGACCTCGGCCTCCGAGCGCTCGGCAAGGAACGCGCCCGTCGCCATCGACAGAGCCGACGCGATCGCGCCCGCGAGGCCGGCCGTGAGCACGGCGCTCGAGCCGTTGGTCGCGCCCGACACGCCGGCGACGATCCCGAAGACGGCGGCGAGCCCGTCGTTGGCGCCGTAGATCGCCCCGGAGATCCAGCCGCCGCCACGCCGGTGCCAGCGCTCCCTTCCCAGGATCCGATCAAGCCGCGCCTTGGCCTTCTCGGCGTGGTCGCCGCCTGCGCCGTTTCCCGAGTGAGGGGCCGCCTGCGCGGGCGTGACAGGGGCCGCCTGCGCGGGCGTGACAGGGGCCGCCTGCGCGGGCGTGACAGGGGCCGCCTGCGCGGTCGACTCGGGGTCGGTCTGCAGGGCCGGCTGGCCGGCGCCCGCGGCCGTCCGTGCGCCGGGCTGGTCGCCAGCCGTGGCCGCTGACGTGCCCAGGCCATCGCCAGCGCGCCCGGACGCCCCATCCGCGCTGCGCGCCGTCGAGCCCGAGGCCGCCTTTGTCGTGCCGGCGCGCATCTCGGCCACGGCCAGCGAGTGAGACCGCTCCTCGCGGCGGATCTCATGGAGCAGCCGGTCGGTCTCAGGGTCCCCCGTGGAGCGCTTGTACAGGTCGTCGACCTCGTCGTCTTCGGCTGCCTCGCGCGCGGCCAGCAGGCGGTCGATCGGTGCGACGCGTGCCTGCAGGCGCAGCCAGAGAGGAACCCTCACCGAGCCGGGGTCCGGGATCGGGATGCCGAGCTGCGACATGCGCTGCTCCAGCCGCTGTCGATGGCTGCCCTCGGCCGCTGCCATCCGGCGCATGACCTCGGCCTCGCGAGGGGCCAGGCGGCGCGCGATCAGCTCGTAGACCGCGCCCGCGAGGATCTCTCCGCGCCACGCGGTGAGCAGGCGCTCGCGGACCTCCTGGGAGGGGTTCGGCGTCACCCGCCTAAGGCTACCGGGGGTGTCGCGGTGGTCCCCGGCGCTTCGGTGGCCGCCCCGGCTCGCCCGCCCGGCGATAACGTCCCGGCCATGAGCGGTGCGCTGAGGGCCGCCCGCGGATGGGGTCCGGCGAAGCCGGAGCGGACGCTTCGCTTCCGCCACACCCCGCCGGATCGAGGCGACGGCCTGGTGCTGCTGGGCGCGATGCGGGCAGAGATCGCGCGCCTCTATCAGGGCCTGGACCTCGACGCACCGGCGATGCCGAGGGCGGGGCCGGCCGAGCTGTCCCCGCCGCGGGGCGCCTTCGTGGTCGGCTACATGCAGCAAACACCCGTGTGTTGCGGCGGGATCAAGCGGCTTGACGCCCACAGCTGCGAGCTCAAGCGGATCTACGTGGCGGAGGGCTGTCGTGGACGGGGCGTTGCGCGCGCGCTGCTCGAGGAGCTTGAATCGGTGGCGCGGGGACTGGGGTACTCGGTGGCGCGGCTGGACACCGGGCCGCGGCAGGGCCACGCTCGCTCGCTGTTCGAATCGGCCGGATATCGCCCGGTGGCGGACTTCAACGGCAATCCGATCGCGACCTTCTGGGGCGAGAAGCGGCTCTGAACCGGTCCGGCGAGCTGTGCTCCGGGTCCAGGCGGGAAGCCGTTTTGAAGGGAGCGGGCGAGCTGTGGGCTTGGGCCCGAGCGGGAAAGCCGCTGTGAGCCGGGGCGGGCGAGAGTGGCTCTGGGAGCCGGGGTCGGCTACAGGATGCCGATCTCGGAGTTGTCGCCCACCAGGAAGCGGTAGGCGCGCGGCTGGCGCCTGTCGCGGCCGATGCGAACGTTGCGCCCCAGCAGCGACGACTCCATGCGTCCATCGCCGAGGTCTCGAACCTCGGCGCCGCTCAAAAGGATCGAGTGCTCGACCTCCGCGTTGACGATCACACAGTCCTCCCCGACGGCGGTGTACGGTCCGACGTAGGCGTCGGTCAGCCGGGCTCCGGCGCCGATGATCGCCGGACCCCTGACGGTGCTGCGCTCCAGTCGCGCACCGGCCTCCACGATCACCCGCCCGTCAACGCTGGACTCGACCAGTTCGCCCTCCAGCCGTGCCTCGATCGTGTCGAGCACCAGGCGGTTGGCTGCGAGCATGTCCTCAAGCCGTCCGGTGTCCTTCCACCAGCCGCGCACGATGTGGGGGTCCACGCGCAGTCCCTGGTCCACCAGGTGCTGGATCGCGTCTGTGATCTCCAGCTCGCCGCGCGCCGACGGCCGGATCGCGCGCGCGGCCTCATGGATCGCGGGGGTGAACATGTAGACGCCCACCAGCGCCAGGTCGGTGCGCGGCTTCGCGGGCTTCTCGACCAGTCGCACCACCGAGCCGTCGCGCAGCTCGGCAACGCCGTAGTTCTGCGGGTCGGGTACGGGCGTCAGCAGGATGAGCGCATCCGGACGCTGCTCGTCGAACGCGCGCACCAGGTCTCTGATCCCGCCCTGCAGCAGGTTGTCGCCCAGGTACATGACGAACGGCGAGTCGCGCAGGAACGGCTCCGCCGTGAGCACCGCGTGCGCCAGGCCCGCCGGCTCCTCCTGCAGGATGTAGGTGATCCGCACGCCGAACCGCCGGCCGTCCCCCGCAGCGGCCTGGATCTCGTCGCCGGTCTGCGGCGCGATGACGATCCCCACCTCCTCTATCCCGGCGTCCGCCATCGCCTGGATTCCGTAGAACAGCACGGGGCGATTGGCCACCGGCACGAGCTGCTTGGCGCTTGTGTGCGTGATCGGGCGCAGCCGCGTGCCCTTGCCCCCCGACAGGATCAGCCCCTTGAGAGCAGCCATCTGGGCTCGGGACTGTACAGCGACTATCCCGCCGCTCTCGCTCTCGCCCAGCTGGCCGGGCGCTTCCCGAGGGATGGTTGGACGCTCTTGGTTGCATGGCAGCACAAGACGTCCAACTCCCCTCGACCTGGGGTCGCTCGGGGGCCCGAATGGGCGTGAGGCGAGCTGCGCGCGGGGGGCCGGCCTCCGCGTGAGGGGAGCGGGGCGCCGGAGTCAGCGTGAGCGAGGTCCGGCGCCGGGGTCCGCGTGAGGGGAGCGGGGGGCCGGCCTCCGCGTGAGGGAGGCGGGGCGCCGGGGTCAGCGTGAGAGCAGCTGTGCGCCGGCGCCGATCGACTCGGCCGCGACGCGCACCGCCTCCCGAGCCTCGAGCGGATCGAGCACCGCCGCGTCGCCGGCCTCCTTGAGCGCCTCGCGCACGAGCCAGTCGATCCCGGCGAAGCTGAGCTCGACGATCACCGAGCCGTCGACCAGCTCAGCCACCACCTGCCGCTCCTCCCGCGCCCAGCGGGCGCGCTCTGGCGAGACCCAGACGCGCGCTCGGCGCGAGGCGGGCACCTCGCCGGTCCGCGGCCAACCCTCCACGTCGGCGGTCGGGTCCACCTGCGGCCGCGGCTCGAACCGACGGTCTGTCACGCTCGCGGACTTGAACCGGTCCAGCCGGAAGTGGCGCACGCTGTCCCGGGCGGGATCGAAGCTGGCGACGTACCAGCCCTCGCGGCCGTTGATCAGCGCGTAGGGCTCCACCAGCCGCGTGGTGAATTCGTCCTCGTTGGCCTTGTAGTACTCGAACGAGAGCATCCGCCGCTCGGCGATCGCGCGCGACACCACGGCCGCGATCTCAGCGTCGTCGCCGCCGGCTGGTGCCACGTGAAGCCCCTCGTGCGCCGGATCCTCGCCGAGCGCCTCGACCACCTTGTGGCGCGCCGAGGCCAGCGATCCCTCGGGGATGTGGTCACCGATCAGGTCGATGGCCGCGATCAGCGCCTTGGCCTCGACCGGCAGCAGTCGCGCGGGCCGCGCGAACGAGTCGCCGTACGGCTCGGGCTCGACCTGCACCAGGCCGGCCTCGTCGATCTCCGCGTAGAGCACGTAGGTGCCGGCACCGAAGTTCACGACGTTCAGGACGGAGATGTCCTCGCGCAGCTCGGCGATGGAGACGTTCAGCGACCGGCACAGCTCGGCCGCATCGAGCGGTCGGCGTGCCCGTCCGGCGTCGATCAGGATGCTCGCCAGGGTGACCAGCCGAGCGAACCGCTCGGGTCGAATGGCGGCCTCGGCGCGTCCGCCGGTGGCGTCCGGCTCCCCTCTGTCGGCGGCTTCGCTCGCGTGGGTGGCGTCGGTCGCATGCGCCCCGCCGTGCGAGGCTGCGGCGTCCACGATCTCGGCCGACGGCATCGCCTGAGCAAGCGCAGGCTCGCCCGTGTGGCGATCGACGAGCAGCGCCAGGCGAGCGCGCAGCTCGTCCACCAGCTCGTCGGGTCCGAGCAGGCGCGCGTTGTCACGCAGGCCCAGGACCCAGGCGACCAGCTGGCGAGCGTTGGCATAGGGGGTGCGAAACACCAGGTCGCCGTCGGGTCCGGCCGGCTCGAGCTCTCCAAAGCGGGCGAAGCTCCGCTGGATCTGCCACGCGATCCGGCTTGAGATCCACACCTCGGCGAAGCCGACGGTCTCGCCGAACTGCCAGTCGATCCGGTTGGCGTAGGCGCGCGGGTCGAAGTCGTCCGGCCGCTGGAAGTCGTGCTCGGCCTTGGTCGCATAGCCGATCTTCCCGCGGATCCGCGACAGTCTGAAGACGCGGATCGCTCGTCGCTCGTGGGATCTGCCGACCAGGTAGAACTGCCCGCCGCGATACAGCAGCTGGTAGGGGTCCACTCGCCGACTGGACAGCTCGTCGCGCTCCATCGAGTGGTAGTCGAACACGATCGTCTTGCGGCGGAAGATTGCGGTCTCGATCTTGGCCAGCCGCTGCGAGAGCTCGTGGCCGCCGGCCGAGCCGGTGAGCCCGAGCGCCACCGTGCTCTGCTCGGGGGCGGTCAGCGGGCTCGGGCGCCCCCAGCAGATCTGCTGCAGAGCGAGGCGCAGCGGCTCGGCATAGGCGAACTCTCCGTCGAGCAGGTGAAGCGCCGTGCGCAGGGCGGCCAGCTCGCGGTCGGTGAACTCGATCGGGGGAAGATGGAAGTTCTCCGGCGGCAGCGAGTAGTTCTCCTGCTCGGCCAGGCCGTCGGTCGGGCGGTCGACCCGCAGGGCGATGCCGAGCGACTCAAGCTCGGAACGGTCGGCGTAGAAGCGGCGCGCGAACGCGTCCTCGTTCATCGCGCTGTAGCCCTCGACGTCGCGCCTGATCTCCGCCGCGGTCACCGGCCGGCGCTCGGCCATCAGGTAGGAGATCAACGAGAGCTGACGGATCAGTTTCTCGGTGTCCTTCGCCATCCCCGGTCCAACTCTAGCCGTGGCAGGTCGGCCGCTTGCGCGCACATCGCGGGCCGCGCGCAATTTGCAACGCTTTCGGCACACGGTGGGCCGGCGAGGTTGGGGCAACCGCTGAGGACGGGTGGATCACGGAGGCGAGTCGGCCATCGAGAGGACGGATGGCCCGACGCGGGTGCGCGGCGGCGGGTGTGATCGTGCGAGCCGCCGAGCGCTCGGCGTTGTGCGCGCGCTGCGGCTACGCGGCGCGACGGTCGGCGCCGCCGGCCGCTGCCGCGAAGTACGCGCCCGCGCCGATCGCCCGGTCATACGCGGCCCAGCGCTCGCCGGCCGGCAGCGAGCGCTCGATCCGATCGAAGCTGCCGAGGCGTCCGCCGAGGTTGTCGATCATGTGGACCAGCGTCGCCTCGCGCGTGCAGGGGACCACCGGGCTTCCGTGCTCGAGCGCGCCGTGGTGGCTGAGGATTATGTGCAGCACCGCCTGCGCGGTCTGTGGGGGAAAGCCCTCCAGCGACTCGATCGTCGTGCGGACACGGTGATAGCCGAGAGGGATCTCCCCGTGCAGACGCCCCTCGTCGGTCATCTCTATCTCACCGGCGCGCCACTCGTACGCGTCGAGCTTTCCGATGTCGTGAAGCAGGGCGCCCGTCACCGCGACGTCCCGGTCGATCCCGGGGAAGGTGGCGGAGATGGCGCTCACGGCCTGGGCGACCGAGAGAGAGTGCTCAAGCAGCCCGTGCCGGTAGGCCTGGTGGTAGCGCTTTGCGGCGGGCGCGTCGCGAAACGCGCTCCAGGTTCGCGAGCCCTCACCGAGCAGCTCGCCAAGGAGGCGGCGAAGGTCCGCATCCTGAATCGTTGCGATCAGCTCGCGCAGGTCGGCCTCCATGCGCGCCGGTGAGTGGCTGGGTGCGCCGGTGCTGCTGTGATCGCGGTCTGGCATCAACGCTGACGATATGCCCGGCCCCGGACGGAGCCGAGCGCGTTTCGGACGGCAGGCAGCGCGCGCCGCGGACGGCACGCAGCGCGGGTCCCGGACGGCGCGCAGCACGCGTCCCGGACGGCGCGCAGCGCGGCTCCCGGACTTGACGCGGGGCACGCCCTGGCAAAGTCAATCGGTGCCCCGCATCGCCGGCCGGTGGCGCGCCGCCGAGGACGGCGATAGGGTCCCGCCGGGGATGGGTGCAAGGGCGCAGCCTCCGGATCGGCGCAGGAGCGAGCCGCCGCTGCCCGGGCGCCCATCCGCCGATGCCGACGAGCCCGGGCGACTTCCGGTCGTGCTGCTGGTCGGCGCGCGCCACGCAGCCCGTGCGGGCCCGTTCGCGCCAGCACGGCTCGCGGCTGCGCTCGAGCGCTCGGGCCTTGAGGCTCGGATTGCCCAGACCGAGGCGGAGGCGATGTCGCTGATGCCATCGCTGCGGCCCGCCCTGGTCCTGCTCCAGGTGGCTGGCGAAGGCGACCTGCGCGCCGTCTCGGCGCTGCGTGAAGCGGGCTGCGAAGCCCCGCTGGCGGTGATCGAGCCCCCCGGCGCGCTTCCGGACACCGCGGTGCGGGCGATCGTCGCCGGCGCCGACGTCTGCCTGCCGTCCGGCGTCGAGGACGCCGTGCTTGCCCAGGCCATCGGCGCGCTCGCCGTTCGCGGCGCGCGCGCCCGCGCGGCGCAGGATGCTCGCATCCGCCTGCAGGCGGGCATCGAGGCCGTCCCGATCGGCGTCATGCTCGTCGACCGGCGCCTGCGCATCGTGGGCGCCAACCGTCGGCTGACGGAGATGGGTCTCGCCGCCCCACGGCCGTGGGGACGGCCGCTGTCGGAGGCGCTTGCGGGAAAGGCGGGCGTGCGGATCGCCGCGCTGGCACGCGCGGTGCTCAAGTCAGGCGGTGAACGAGCCGCGCGCTTTGAGGTGGCGGGCCCGTCGGGCCCAGTGCACCTGGAGGTGCGCGGGCACCCGGTCAGCGAGGCGCGGGCCGGTGTTGATGGGGTGGGGATCACGGTCCAGGACGTGACCGAGCTCGAGCGCCTGCTCGCTCAGCTGCGAGAGAGCGAGCGTCGCTGGCATGCCGTGCTTGACTCGGATCGCACCGGCGTCGCCCTGCGCGACGCGGAGGGCCGCCTGATCACCTGCAACGAGGCCTACGCGAGGATCTACGGCGCTGCCAGCGCGGCCGAGCTGATCGGCACCGACCTGCGCGCGATCCTCGCGCCCGCCGACGCCGAGGACGCGATCCGCCGGTTTCGCGAGCGCTGGAGCGCAGGGCCGGACGCCGAGACGCACTTCGACGGCGTGTACCGGCTTGCGAGCGGGGAGAGCGTCGCGATCCATTCGACCATCTCGATCGTCCGCGACGAGTCCGGGCAGCCCCTCTACCAGCTGGCGCTGCTCGAGAACCGAACCGAGGAGCGGCGCCTGCAGGAGGAGCTGTCGCGGGCGCAGCGGATCGATGCGATCGGGAGGCTGGCCGGCGGGGTCGCGCACGACGTCAACAACATGCTCGCGGTGATCCTCGGATACACGGAGCTGATCGCGGCACGACTGGGAGAGGATCATGAGCTGCGGGGCGACCTTGCCGAGATCGCGCGCGCCGCCGAGCATTCGCGGGCGCTGGCGCGGGACCTGCTGGCGTTCGGCCGCCGTCAGCTGCTCGAACGCCGGCCATTGGCGCCGGCGGAGGTGATCGGCGACCTTCGATCTCTGCTGCAGCGAACGCTCGGCCCCGGCATGCGGCTGAGTGTGGAGGACCGCTCCGACGGAGCCGTGGTGATCGGCGACCGCGCGCAGCTTGAGACCGCGATCATCAACCTGGTGGCCAATGCTCGCGACGCGATGCCGCTGGGCGGCGAGGTGAGCGTGTCGATCGATGTCGCCAAGCCAGCTCATGCGGGCGATCCCGGGGCGGTGGAGATCTCGGTCTGCGACAGCGGGGTGGGGATGGCCGAGGATGTGCGGGAACGCATCTTCGAGCCGTTCTTCACCACCAAGGAGCTAGGGCAGGGAAGTGGGCTGGGGCTGGCGACGGTGCTCGGCGTGGTGGAGCAGATGGGCGGGCGCATCACGGTGGACTCGGAGCTGGGCCGGGGCACGACCTTTCGGATCTCGCTTCCGCGTGCCGTGGACCGGCGGCCGGCCGGCGCCGAGGCGGCGGCCCGGGCCGCGCATCCCTCGGCGGGCGCGAGCATCCTGGTGGTCGAGGACGAGCCGCAGCTGCTGGCGCTCCTGCGACGCGTCCTGGAGGCGGCCGGGCACACGGTTCTGAGCGCCGCTGACGGGGCTCGCGCGCTTGCGCTGCTCGATGACGGCGCATCGCCGTGCGACCTGCTGCTGACGGACATGCTCCTCCCGGACACGTCTGGGGTCGAGCTGGCGCGAGCGGCGCTCGAGCGACGGCCTGGAATCAGGGTCCTCTACACCTCCGGCTACGCCGCCGACGCGGCCCTCGCGAGGTCGGCAGTGCCCGGCGACGGGTTCATCGCCAAGCCCTATGCGACCGCCGAGCTTCTGGCGGTCGTCGACCGCGCGCTGCGCCGCCGCGCCGGTGCGAGGCCCGGGTCGGGCTGATCGCTCGCGCGGGCTGCCGTCCGCAGCTCGTCTGAGATCGCCAGCGCCACGCGCTCGCGCGCGTGCTGCGCGATCTCGGCGCCCGTCGGCGCCGGCAGCGCGTCGTCCATGTCGTCCACGGTCTCGATCAGCGCCCGCAACCCGCACACGAGGAACTCCTCGACGCGTCGGCGGCCCGGGATCTCGGCCAGGCGAGCGAACACCTCGCGCCTCACGATCGGGGTGAGGAGCCAGACCAGACGGTCGCGCACGCGGCGGTCGCCGCTTTGGCGATGGTGGTGCCAGAGGCGCTCGAGCTCCAGCTCGGGATGTCGTATGCGGTCCATCGGGCCAGTCGGTCGATCGGCAGGATCCGCTTCGGCCGCATGCGCCGATTCCTCATCACCGAAATGAGGTAAAGCCCGCGCTTGATGGGGCCGGGCGCGGGCGTGCGGCGCCCGATGCGGGGTGCGATGATCTGGGCGGCAGACGCGCGGGATCGACCCTGGAACGGGAGTCCTTATGCGAGGCGAGGAGCTGGAGGTGATCGTTGTCGATGATCACCTTGCCGTGCGCCGCGGGATCGAGCTTGTGCTGCGCGAGGCCGGGTTCAGGATCGCGGGCGTGGCCGGCTCTGCTCCCGAGGCCGCCTCGCTGCTGCGCCGGCGCAGGTTCGATGTGGCGCTGCTGGATGTGAGGCTGGGTGAGCAGAGCTCGCTGGGGTTGCTGGAGGACCTGCTGCGCGAGGATGCCGCCGCGCCGGTGGTGCTCTACACCGGCTACACGGACCCGGACTCGGGGCTCCTTGAGGCGGTCCGTGCCGGAGCCCGCGGCTTTGTGCTCAAGTCCTCACCGCCCGCGCGGCTGATCGATGCGCTTCGGGCGGTGGCTGCCGGCGGCACGTACGTCGATCCGCAGCTCGCGGGCGTGCTGGCCGAGGGCGCCGAGCCTGGGCGCCTGGCTTCGCTCAGCGAGCGCGAGCTGGAGGTTCTGACGCTGCTCGCCGAGGGCCTCAACGGCCAGCGGATCGCGCAGCGGCTGTTCCTGTCGCCGGAAACGGTGCGCACCCACGTGCGCAACGCGACCGCCAAGCTGGGGGCGCGAACCCGGGTCCAGGCGGTGGCGATGGTGGTCCGGGGCCGCGTGGGCGGCTGACCCACTCGCCGTCTGACAGGCCCGAGACTGGATGGCCCGACCGCCGGCGCCACGCGCCCGCCGTCCACCGTGCTTTAGGCTGGACAGCCTCGTTCTCCCGCGCCGCGCGCCGGGCGCCGCCCAGGGGCTGCGCCGGCTCAGTCGCCGAACTGCATGCGCACGCGCTCCACCTCGTCGAAGACGTCGTGCAGTGCCTGCAGGACCCGCTCCTCGAAGTGGCGCCCCCTCTCTGCCTCCATCATGTCGATCGCCATCCCGACCGGGAACGCCGGCCGGTAAACCCGGTCTGAGGTGAGCGCGTCGAACACGTCGGCCACCGCGGCGATCCGGCCCTCCTGCGGGATCTCGGCGCGAGCCAGACCACGCGGGTACCCGCCTCCATCCCAGCGCTCGTGGTGGGTGAGCGCGATCGAGGCGGCCATCCGCATCACCTCCGAGCCCGAGTCAGACAGGATGCTGTGGCCGATCTCGGTGTGCGTCTCCATGACGCGCCGCTCGGCGCTCGTCAGCGTTCCGGGTTTGAGCAGGATCCGATCGGGGATCGCCACCTTGCCGACGTCGTGCAGCTCGCTGGCGAGGCGAAGCTGCCGGCAGTAGTCGTCGTCGAGGCCCAGCGAGCGGCCGATCAGCTCGCAGTATCGACTCATCCGCACCAGATGCTGGCCGGTCTGCGAGTCGCGAAACTCGGCCAGCCGCACGAGCCGGTTCACCGACTCGGACTCGAGCAGCGCGATCGGATCGGCTCCGTGGCCGTTGGGTGCCAGCGCGCGCCGGAGCTCCTGCTCGGCCTGCTGGCGGCTGGACTGCAGATCGTCGAGACGACGCAGCAGCTCGGTCTCCCGCCGCAGCCGGTGCAGGGCGTTGGTGACGTTGATCAAAAGCTCGCCGGCTCGGACCGGCTTGACCAGGTAACCGTAGGCGCCGAGCTCGATCGCGCGGGCCGCAAGCGCCAGGTCGTCCTCGCCCGTGACCATCAGCACGGCGGTGCCCGGATGCTCGGCGCGGACCTCAACCAGCAGCTGCATGCCCGACTCGCCCGGCAGGTTGACGTCAAGCAGCACGAGGTCGAACCGCCGCTGCACGAGCGCTGCGCGTGCCTGCGGAACGTCCGCGGCCTCAACGCAGGCGTACTGCTGCGCCTCCAGCACACGCCGCTCCCAGCGCCTCAGCGCGTCCTCGTCGTCGACGAGGAGGAGGCTGCTCATGGCCGGGCGCTCGCGATCGCAATCCATCGCATCCATGGATCGGCCTCTCGCCGTCCCGCGCTCGCGGTTGCGGGCATTCGTGGATCGGCCTCTCGCCGTCCCGCGCTCACGGTTGCGGGCATTCGTGGATCGGCCTCTCGCCGTCCCGCGCTCACGGCCGCGGGCATTCGTGGATCGACCCCTCGCCGTCCCGGTCGTCCCACGGCCGCCGTGCCCCCGACGAGCCAAGCGCCAACCGCACGTGCTCAAGCAGCGCCGGGGCGGTGAACGGCTTGTCGATCAGCGCTCCGCGCACCTGCTCGACCACGCCCGGCGCCACATCGGGAAAGCCGGACATGTAGGCCACCGCGGTCGCCGGCCGAAGCTCTCGCAGCCGCCTGGCGACCTGGTGGCCCAGCATCTCGGGCATCACCACGTCGGTCAGCAGCAGGTCGATCGGACCGTCATGGCACTCTGCGAGCCGCAGCGCCTCGGGCCCATCGGCGGCCGCCAGCACCTCGTAGCCTGCCTGCGAGAGGATCCTGCGGCACAGCTCACGCAGGGGCCGCTCGTCCTCCACTAGGAGGATCGTCGCGGGGGCGTACGCGAGCGGATCCAGTCCCTCCTGGGGGGTGGCGCGGTCATCGCTCTCGGTCGACGGCCGGTGCCGGCGGGCGCGGTCGTGCGCGACGTCGCCAGGCTCGGCCTCTTCATCGCCCTGGCTGCGGGGCTGGGCTGGGGCCGGATTGCCATCCGGTCGCTGGGCGACGTCCGCCTCCGCGATCACCAAGCCGCGTGCCATCTCTGCCAGCCTGCCGGACAGATGCACGGCGCGCTCCGCCGATTCGCTCACCTGTTCGATATCGGACAGCAGTGAACCTCTCTCCGGGTGCATCCGCGCACCGGATCGGCGGCGCAGATCCGCCGCCGCAAAGGCGCTGTAGTTGACGACGATCGCCAGGGCGTTGTTCAGCTCGTGAGCGATCCGCCGGATCTCGCTGGCGGCCTCTCCCGCCGTGGTGCCAGTCGGCCCGTTCGTCGAGGTGCGCGCCGGCTCGGTTGTGCAGGTGCCTCCTGGTTTGCTGGCTGCAATGCCTGTCGGCTCGGCGCTGCGAGCCGGCTCGTTGGCCGCGGTGCCCGTCGGCTCGCTGAACGCGGTGCCCGCGGTCGCGCTGCGAGCCGGCTCGTTGGCCGCGGTGCCCGTCGGCTCGCTGAACGCGGTGCCCGCGGTCGCGCTGCGAGTCGGCTCGTTGACCCGGGCGCCCGCGGCCGAGGCGCCTGACGGCCCTTCGGCCGATGGATCGAGGAGCCGCTCGATTCGCAGGTCGCCGATCATGCGCCCGAACGGGTCCCGGCGCGCCAGCCAGCGGCATTCAACCTCAAGCTCCTGACCGTCACGCCTGCGGTGGTGCAGCCGCCCGCGCCAATGGCCGGCGTCCGCGAGCGCCTCGGCGATCTCCAGCTGAGGCACGGGGAACCGTGTCCGAAGCAGCGCCGCCGCCGTCCTGCCGATCGCCTCGTCGGCCGCAAACCCGTATGCGCGGTGCGCAGCGCTGCTCCAGAAGGCCACGCGCCCGGACGCGTCGCAGGCGATCACGGGGTCCGGCAGGAGATCGAGCACAGCCTCCGCCGTGGGTGCGCTGGGCTGCTGCGCGCCGCGCGCCCGGGTTGCACGGGAGCCGAGGGCATCAGCAGCTCTCACCGTTCTTCCCGCGCGCAACCCGTAGCTCTCTGTGTCCGATGTCGAACCGGCGCCGCCCTGCTGAGGGACATTCTCGCCCCGATCGCGCCGAATTCAAGTGATCTGGCCGTACGGACGGTCCGTTTGCAGCGACTCTTGCGAGCCTTGGGGCCCTGAAGGCCTGCGGCGCGACGCGTCAGGGCGCCTCGGCCAGGGCCCGCGCGGCCGGGCGTCGACGACCGGCGGCGCGGCGTGGCCCCAGATGGCGATCTTCGGCGACCGCGTCAGCGGCGGGACGTCTGGCGCAGAGCGGTGCGCGCCGCCCAGAGGAGCGTCAGCGCGCACATCGCCGCCACGACCGCGAAGGCGATCGCCAGCCGCCCAGGCTGCCAGCCGTGGATCAGCACCGAGCGCATCCCCTCGAGCACGTATGTGGTGGGGTTGGCATAGCTTGCGATACGCAGCCAGCCCTCCAGGTCGCTGAGCGGCAGGAAAGTGGGCGCCAGGAAGGTGAGCGGGAAGAAGATGAACGTGGCGGTCTGGGCGGCAGCCGCGTTTCCCGCCAGCAGCCCGGACGCGACCGAGTAGCCGGCGAAGGCGAGCCCCCACAGCAGGGCGAGCGCGAGCACCACAAGCCAGCCTGCCGCGCCCGTGGCCGAGCCGGCGCCGAGCGCGATCCCGAGCAGCTCGACCACCGCCGCCTGGGCGATCACCGAGCTGGCGCCGACGAGCATCGGCGCCAGAACGAGCGAGGTGCGCGAGATCGGCATCGTGAGCAGCCGTCTCAGGTAGCCGGCCTCGAGGTCGGCCACCAGCAGCTGGCCGGCGCTCGTGCCGGAGATCGACGCGTTGAGGATCGTGACGGGCAGGATGAAGCGCAGAAAGCTTCCGCCCACCAGCGCATTGATCGCGCCGGCGTGGCCGAAGGCGCCGTCGTAGACGGCCAGGAAGAACAGCGCGATCAGCAGGTTGACGGCGCTGAGCGGCGAGCGCAGCTGCTGGCGAGCGAGGCGCCGGTAAAGGAGCGCGGTGGCGCGAAGCGTGCCCGCGGGGGTCTGCGTGGCCGCCGCCTTCAAGGTCATTGCTCGATCGCCGTCAGCTCGCGGCGGCTGGGACGCGGAAGGCCGGTCACCGCGAAGAACACCTCGTCGAGGCTGCTTGCGCCGTGGCGCTCCTTCAGCTCGCCCGGAGGGCCCTCCGCGCGCAGGGCGCCGCGCGCCAGGATCCCGACGCGATCGGCAAGACGGTCGGCCTCCTCCAGGTATTGGGTCGTCAGCAGGATCGCGGCGCCGCGGTCGCGCAGCTCCAGCACGCGTGCCCACAGCGCCTCACGCGACGCCACGTCAAGGCCGGTCGTCGGCTCGTCCAGGATCACCACCGCCGGATCGCCCACGATCGCCACCGCGAGATCGAGGCGGCGGCGCATTCCGCCCGAGTAGGTCCCCACCCTGCGCTGCGCGGCGTCGGCGAGGTCCAGCTCTTTGAGCAGGCGGTCCGCGCGCTCGGCTGCCCGTACGGCGGGCAGCCCGAGCAGGCACGCGTGCAGGATGAGGATCTCTCGTCCCGTCGCGGCTCGGTCCAGGCCCGCATCCTGAAGCGCCACCCCGATCAGCCGCCGGACCGTCATCGGCTCGCGCACGACGTCGTGGCCGAGGATGCGGGCCTCGCCCGCCGTGGGCCGGGCAAGCGTGGCGAGGATCGAGACGGTGGTCGACTTGCCCGAGCCGTTGGGGCCGAGCAGGCCGTAGATCTCGCCGGCCTCGACGCGGAACGACAGGCCGTCGACGGCCGGAGGCTGGTCGGGTCGATAGCGCTTGGTCAGCCCCGAGGCCTCGATCGCTGTGATTCCACGCTCAAGCATTTCGATGAACGAAACATACTATCGTCTAATCTGAAGGTGGTGTCAAGCGCCGGTCGCTCCCATCCGCCACCGTCGGCACCGGCCGCCGGCGGGCTCCGCGAGCGTGCGGCCGACCCCGGGCACCTGCTGCGCGAGGTCGTCTCGTCCGCCCACGATCTGACGGTCACGCTCGCGCGCGCCGCGGAGATGGCGCCCAGCGACCTGCGTGCGTTGGACCTTCTGATGGCCGGCGGGGCGATGGGCCCACACGAGCTCGGTGCGCGTCTGGGCCTCAGCCCGGCTGCCACCACGGCTCTGGCCGACCGCCTCGAGCGCGCCGGCCATGTCGTGCGGCGCCGGGAGCAGCTCGATCGGCGGCGCGTGGTGCTTGAACCAACGCCGCATGCGCGCCGGCGGGCGCACGAGATCCTCGGCGGCTTCCTGGAGGAGGTGCGTGGCGCCGTCGACGAGCTCTCAGATGATGAGCGCGCGGTGATCAGCCGCTTCCTCGAGCGCGTGCTGGAGATCCAGCGCCGACATGCGCACCCCTCGGGGGCGGGGCGTAAGCTCGTGGGGTGACCGCCGACCGGCCCCGTGCACCGGCCCCCGGGACCTGGCGCCGCTCGGCCCTGGGCGCGCTGCGGCGGGCTGCGCGCCTGGCCGCCATCTCCGCCGGCATCTTCGTGATCCTGGTCGCCGGGGTGCTCATCGGCCTCGGCTGGGTCTACGTCCTGCGCGGGCTTGGCTGGTTTGGGGCCGGCCCCTCGATGCGGGACTCGCTGCCGCTTTTGCAGCTGGCCTCCTTCGACGGCCAGCCGCTTGAGCGGGTGGTGGTCGCGTGGCTTGTGGCGGGGTCGCTCGTCGGGCTCGCGCTCGCCAGGGTGCGGCGTGGCCGGCGCGCGCTGATCGTCGGGCTCGGGGCGCTCGTGCTGCTGTGGCTTGACTCGCAGGCGTCCTACGCGCTGACGCGCAACGTCAACTTCCAGGCCACTCTCTTCTCACGCTCGCCCGGCCTCGGCGCGCCCGTGGAGGCCGTCTGCCTCTGCCTTTCCGCGACGCTGGTGCCCCGGTTGGGCCGGCCATCCCACGTCCGCTCCGGCGCCCTGCTCGGTCAGCTGCGCCTGGGCGCCGGCCAGCACCGGGACGCAGGCGAGCACGACCGAGATCGCCGCCAGATGGCCTAGCCTGACCGCCTCGGTCGCGCCAAGCGACTCGGAGAACGCGCCGAGCCCGCAGCCGAGCGCGACCACGGCCGCGAGCGCGTTCATCAGCGAGATCGAAGTCACCGCCCGCGGATCGGCGGCGAGCGCCGACTGGAAGCAGACAAAGCCCGCGAACGTCCCCACGGCGGCGACCGCTGTCCACGGCGAGAGCGCCGCCGCGGCTCCGTGGTGTGCGAGATGCACAGAGACAGCCTTGATCGCCGCGTCGGCGACGCCGTAGAAGGCTCCTGCGGCCGCCGCGCGCGCCCAGGGCCTGCGGCGGGCGGCCAGCATCAGCCCGACGAGGGAGCACACGGCGACCGCCGACCACAGCGCCGCGCTCGACAGCCGCTCGTGCGAGCCCGCGAGCCCGAGCGGCAGCGCGGCCAGGCCGGCGGCGATCGCCGCCACGCACACCGTCTGCGCACGGCCGATCGAGATGTGAAAGATGCCGGCCGCGATCGGCACCGAGAGCGCCAGCCCGCCTGCCGCGAAGGCCTGCACCAGGGACAGCGGTGCCAGCGCGACCGCCACGATCTGGGCGCAAAAGCCGATCCAGCCGAGGCCCTGGCCGGCAAGCCAGACGGGGTTGCGCAACGCTCGGCGCAGGCGCGCGGCTCCGGTGGGCGGCCCGCCGACAGGCGACCCGCCGACAGGCGACCCACGGGCACGCGACCCGTCGGCAGTCGGCAAGTCCCGCAGCGCTCGATGCTGGAGCAGGAAGCCGATGTTGATCAGCGCGGCCGAGACCAGCGCCAGCAGCAGGCCGGCGATCATCGCCGGGACGCTCGCCGATGTCGGCGACGCTGGCGGCGTCGCGGGCTCAGGCCACTTGCGAAGCCGCGACGATCGGGGGAGGTGCGACGACGGGCGCCGAGCCCGGGTGCTGCGCCGCGCCGTCCGGGGCCGCGGCCATGCGCGGCGGCGCGGCGCCTTGCTGCCGGCCTCACCCCGGGCGTCAGCGACTGCGCGGCGCCGGACGAGCGGCCCAGCGGCAGCAGCGTGTCTCTTGAGGCGAGCTCCAGCATCTGGTCGACATGCGCGTTCCACAGCTGCCAGTCGTGGCCGCCGGGATAGAGCGCCCAGCTGACCTGGGCGCCGACCGCGGCCAGGGCATCGGCCATGGGACGGACCTGGACGGCCGCCTCGTCGTCGCGTCCGCAGAACAGGAACACCCGCACGGGATAGCGAGCGATCTCCGAGCGCAGCCCCCAGACGTAATCCAGCGGGCTGTTGTCGCGCAGCATCGCGCGGCTTGCATGCGCGAAGACGCCCGTTCGAGTCTGCAGGTAGTAGCCGGACCAGGCCTGGAGGTTTCCGAACAGCTCCAGGTTGTGCAGGCCCACGTTGATCGCGCCGTAGGCGCCCATCGAGAACCCGGCCAGCACGCGGTCCTGGCGGTTTGCGATCGTCAAGAACCGCCGGTCCACGTCGTGGACCACATCGACGACGTAGCTCTGATAATCGCCCGCAGGGGTGTTGGCCCACTCTGAGTCCGAGAAGGTGCTGCCGCCGATCCTGCCGTCGGGCAGCACGAGGATCATCGGGCGCATGCGGTGCTCGGCGATCAGGTTGGACATCCGCGTGGGCATGTGCGCGATCACGAGGAACGCCGCGGGTCGTCCGGGGCTGCCGTGCAGCAGGTAGTAGACGGGGTATCTCCGATGCCCGTTCGGGTTGTAGCCGGGCGGCAGGTCGATCAGGTAGTCGGCCTCGCGGTGAAGCGCCTGGGAGTAGAAGTGGACCGTCAGCAGCGTGCCGCGCCGCGCGTTGCGAACATAGGCGACGGGCGCGAACCCGCGGTGCACGTAGTAGGACTCCCAATAGCGGTAGGCACCCACCAGGCCGATCGCCGCCAAGGCCAGTGCGGTGAGCGACACCGCCGCCGTGCGCGCGGCTCTCACCGCGGGCTGCCGACCGGCTCCCTGGGCGACGCCGGCCGCCTGGCGATCGGTCGCGTGCGCGGTCGCGTGTCTGCCGCCAGCTGCGCTCTGCGGTCCCTGGGGGCCGGCAGATGGCCCTCGGCCTGCAGCACGCGCAGGATCGCGCTGGGCAGCGCTGCGGGCGACTCGCAGACCAGGTAGCGCGGCCGCCAATCGGGCGAGAACTTGTCGTTGAAGCGGACCAGCCGGTCCATCTGGAAATGGCCGCGGAGCGGGAGCAGGGCGGCTCTGGAGAGGGCTCGCGCGAGCCGCCCGCGCGGGCGGTCACGACGCAGCAGGTGCGCGAGCCCGGCGTAGTTGAGGCTCACCTCGGCGACGCCAAGCTCGCGCGCCGCGGTGATCGCGGCGGCCACCAGCGCCTCGTTGAGCCCGTTGGGCGTCTCCCCGACGCGCTGCATCGTGTCAAGCGACAGCAGGTCGCCACAGCGGGCGAAGCGCATCACGGCGCGCAACTCGCCCTCCGGGGAGCGCGCGAGCGCGAACAGGTCGTCGGCACGAAGCTCGCTTCCGAACGGCCCCATCGACATCGCGAACCCTAGGATCTTCGGATGCTCGAGCCGCCAGCGCGCGGCGACCGAGTCGATCTCGGCCTCAAGCGCCGGATCGACCTCCCGGCCAAGCCGGGTGTAGATGCTCCAGCCGCGCCGCCGGGCGCGCTGAACCGACTGGCGAAGCTTGCGCACCGCGCGGCCCTCGAGCGTGAACGAGCGCGGGTCAACGAAGGCCTCCTCCCCGGCCCGCACCGGGAACATCCCCAGCGAGCGATAGACGTCCAGATGCCGGGCAGACGCGCCCCAGATGACCACGCGCCAGCCCATCCTGCGCGCATGTGCGCGGAAGGCCTTCAGGATCGCCTCCACCGACCCCGGGGGCCCCACCGGGTCTGCCGACACGATCGCGGTCGAGCCAATCACCCGGTAGGCGAGCACGCCGCCTGCGGCGAACGCGAGCCGCTTGTCGGGCCGCAGCAGGAACGGCGACAGCGAATCGGTCCCGTAGGCGTCCAGGATCGCGCGGGCCGCGAGCCACTCGTCCTCGGTCGGGCCGCCCGTGTCGACCGCTTCACGCAGCGCCGACCACGCTGCGAGCACCCCTGCCAGCGTGCCCTCCACGGCCGCCGGCGCCCACCGCGCCGCCAACGCCTCAAGGCCAGCCAGCGCGATCAGGCCGCCGATCGCCAGCGCCGTCGACGTGCGGGCGCCGCGCCACACCCGTGGGGCCAGCGTCAGCAGCGCGACCCCGATCGCGAGCATCAGCGGCCGCTCGCCCTCGGCCACGCCGGTCGCGGCGGCGCGGCCATGAGCCACTGTCAGGCCGACGACGATCGCCTGCGCGGCCAGCAGCATCACCGCCAGAGCGGCGGCGCGGCGAACCGACAGAAAGCGTGCCCAGAGGCTCATCGGCGATCATTCTGAGCCTCCTCGCCGCCCCGTAAAACCCCCGCGGGCGCCAAACAACCGGCTCATAACTGCGAGATCATCTTACGGAAACATTACGCCGCGGTCGGTGCCGAGCGGCCGCAGGACGCGCTGAGCACCGCTTCTCGTCTTTGGGCCGATCGTCCGTGGGGCTACGCTTGCGACCGTGCGGATCCTGATCACCGGGGCGGGCGGAATGCTCGGCCACGACGTGCGCTCCGCGGTGCAGGCCGCCGGCGGCGAGGCGGTGGCGCTCACGCGCGCGGAGCTCGACATCCGTGACGCCGCCGCGGTGGACGCTGCGGTACGCGCCGCTCGGCCTGATGCGGTGATCAACTGCGCCGCGTTCACCGACGTCGATGGCGCCGAGGCCCGGGAGGCCGAAGCGCAGGCCGTAAACGCCGATGGGGCGGGCAACGTCGCCGCCGCCGCGGCGGCGGCCGGCGCCTGGACGGTGCACGTGTCGACCGACTACGTGTTCGATGGCCGCACCGAGCGGCCCTACGTCGAGTCAGACCCCGTGGGCCCGCTCGGCGCCTACGGGCGCTCAAAGCTGGCGGGCGAGCGAGCGGTCTGGCGGGCAGCCCGCGAGCGGGCGACGATCGTCCGCAGCTCATGGCTGTTCGGGGCTCACGGGCGCTGCTTTCCACGGACGATCATGCGTCTGGCGGGCGAGCGCGAGCGCCTCGACGTCGTCTGCGATCAGGTCGGCTGCCCCACCTACACCGGCCACCTGGCGCCGGCGCTCGTGTCGCTCGCGCAAGCCGAAGTGCCCGGTGTGCTGCACGTCACCGGGTCGGGATCCTGTTCCTGGCATGAGCTTGCGGTGGCGGTTGTCCAGGCGGCCGGAATCGACTGCGAGGTCCGTCCGATCCGGACCGCGGACTATCCAACCCCCGCCCAGCGCCCCGCCTACAGCGTGCTTGCAAGTGAGCGGGGCGCACCGGCGCTCGCGCACTGGCGCGAGGGCCTGAGCGCGTTCATGGCCGCGCTCAGCCGCGAGGTTTCGGCATGAGGCTGCCGTGAGGCTGCTGGTCTGCGGGGCGGCGGGGTTCATCGGCTCGACGTTCGTCGAGCTGCGCGTCCACGAGCACGGCGACCGCGTGACCGTTCTCGACGCGCTCACCTACGCCGGCAGGCGGGAGAACCTGCGTGGGGTCGAGTCGGAGATCCGCTTCGTGCACGGGGCGATCCAGGACCCTCAGGCGGTCGCCGACGCCGTCGGCGACGCGGAGGCGATTGTCAACTTCGCCGCCGAGACCCACGTGGACCGCTCGATCTCAGACCCGTTCGCGTTCAGCGTGACCAACGGGCAGGGCACCCACGTGCTGCTGGAGGCGGCGCGCGAGCGCGGCCTGCGCTACGTGCAGGTCTCCACCGACGAGGTCTACGGATCGATCGAGTCCGGCTCTTTCACGGAGAGCTCGCCGCTGCGGCCCTCAAGCCCCTACAGCGCCACCAAGACCGGCGCCGACCTGCTGGTGCTCAGCTACTTCCACACCTACGGACTGGAGGCGACCGTCTGCCGTGGCTCCAACAACTACGGGCCGCGCCAGCACCCGGAGAAGCTGATTCCGCTGATGATCCTAAACGCGCTGGCCGGCGACCCGCTGCCGGTCTACGGCGACGGGCGCAACGTGCGCAACTGGCTGTACGTGGAGGACTTTGCGCGCGGCATCGGCCACGTGCTGGAGCATGGGTTGCCCGGCGAGGTCTACAACTGCGGTGGGCCCGACGAGTGCGAGAACCTGCACGTGGTCCGGAGGATCATCGAGCTGACGGGCGCGGACGAGTCGCTGATCGAGCACGTGCCCGACCGTCCAGGGCATGACCGCCGCTACTCGCTGTCCTCGGACAAGCTGCGCGCGCTCGGCTGGGGGGCCCAAGTGCGCTTCGACGAGGGACTGGAGAGGACGGTGCGCTGGTATCGGGAGAACCGCTGGTGGTGGGAGCCGATCCGCTCGGGCGCCTACCGTGAGTACTACGAGCGCCAGTACGGCCGACGGCTCGGCTCCTGAGGCCGCAGGCGCGGGCGGTCGCGGCGCCAGCCGGGGTGCTCCCGGCTCTGTGGGCCGCAGTGATCGCACAGCGCCTGAGGCGTCGGCTGGACTGGCCGCACTGGAGCGGGAGATCGTGCGCTGCCGCCGGTGCCCGCGGCTGGTCGCCTGGCGCGAGCAGGTCGCGCACGTCAGGCGCGCCGCATTCAGCGACTGGGAGTACTGGGGGCGGCCTGTGCCCGGGTTCGGCGATCCTGCGGCTGCGGTGCTGGTGCTGGGGCTGGCGCCCGCCGCTCATGGCGGAAACCGCACCGGCCGCGTGTTCACCGGCGACCGCTCAGGCGACTGGCTGTTCGCCGCGCTGCACAGGGCCGGCTTTGCCAACCAGCCGACCTCCCGCGATCGCCACGACGGCCTGCGCCTGCGCGGCTGCTGGGTGGCGGCCGCCGTCCGCTGCGCGCCGCCCGCCAACCGGCCGACTCCCGCCGAGCGCGACCGCTGCCTGCCGTTCGCGGAGCGCGAGCTGGGGCTGCTGGGCGGTGTGCGCGTGGTGGTGTGTCTGGGCGCGTTCGCCTGGGACGCGATGCTGCGCGTGCTGTCCGCGCGCGGCGCCGATCTGCCGCGCCCACGGCCACGGTTCGGCCACGGCGCCGAGGCGGCGGTCGGCGCCGTGCGCATGCTCGGCTGCTTTCACCCAAGCCAGCAGAACACGTTCACGGGCCGTCTGACCGAGCCGATGCTCGACGCGGTGCTCGCCCGAGCCCGCGAGCTTGCCGGCGGCGAGCTTGCCGGCGACGAGCTTGCCGGCGCCGAGCTTGCCGGCTGCGAGCTTGCGGGTCACAGACCGGCGTCCTGCAGGCCGGCGTCCAGCTGGCCGGCGTCCGATGCGCAGGCGCGCAAGGGAGAGGCGTGCGACTGACGGGCGCCTCACGCGCGCACGCGCGACGGGCGAGGTCCACAGAAGCGGGGCGGGGCCCGATGGCCGGGCGCCGGTGCAGGGGGCGCACGCCGATAGCCTGCAGGGCATGGACCGAGCGCGCAGGCGGGTCAACCCGTGAGAGCCGCCGGCTTTGACCGCTTCGGCGGGCCGGAGGTGCTGAGGATCTTCGAGGTGGATGAGCCGCATCCGTCGGCCGGTCAGCTGCGGATCGCGGTGCGTGCGGCCGGCGTCAACCCGGTCGACTCAAAGATCCGCCGCGGGCTGATGGGTGGGGATCTGCCGCGGCGCACCGGCGTCGAGGCAGCCGGCGTGGTCGACGAGCTCGGCGAGGGGGTGCGCGGGGTGTCGATCGGAGACCGCGTGTTCGGCCCGACGGTTGGCGGAGCGGCGGCGGAGCGCGCGCTGCTGACCCACTGGGCTCTCATCCCCGCCTCGCTGGACTTCGCCGGCGCGGCCGGGCTGCCGGTGGCCGTCGAGACGGCGACGCGGATGCTGGAGCTGGCCGCCGTGCGCGAGGGCGAGACGGTGGTCGTAAACGGCGCCTCGGGCGCGGTGGGTCTGTCCACCGTCCAGCTCGCCCGGGCGCGGGGGGCGCGCGTGATCGGCACCGCCGGACCGGCCAATCAGGAGCTCGTGCGGTCGTTCGGGGCCGAGCCGACCACGTACGGGGAGGGGCTGGCCGAGCGGGTGCGCAAGCTCGCCGGCGGCCCGGTCGACGCGTGCCTGGACGCCGCCGGTGGCGGCGCGCTGCCGGAGCTGGTCGCGCTCGCCGGAGGGCCCGAGCGGGTAGTGACGATCGCCGACTATGAGGGTGCGCAGCGAACGGGGGCGCGCTTCACGGGCGGCTCCGGCGAGGCGCGCGCCTGGCACGCGCTGGCCGAGGTGGCGGCGATGATCGACCAGGGGAGATTCCGGCTGCCGGTCGCGCACGCGTTCCCGCTTGAGCGGATCGCCGACGCGCACGCGCTCTCGGAGAGCGGCCATCCGGGCGGCAAGATCGTGCTCACGCTCGGCTGAGCGGCGGGCGTGCTTGCGGACGTCTTCTCGCAGCGCACCCGGGAGTGGTTCGAGCGCGCGTTCTCGGCCCCCACGCGTGTCCAGGAGCTGGCCTGGCCGGCGATCGCGACGGGCGAGCACACGCTGATCTCAGCGCCGACCGGGTCCGGCAAGACGCTGGCGGCGTTCCTCTACGCGATCGACCGCCTCGCTCACGATGGGCCCCGCGGTCGCGAGGCCGGGATCGGCCTGGTCTACGTCTCCCCGCTGAAGGCGCTCTCCCACGACGTCGAGCGCAACCTCCGCACGCCGCTGCGGGGCATCGGCGTCAGCCTGACGGTCGCCGTGCGCACCGGGGACACCCCCCAGGCCCAGCGTCGCGCGATGCTCCGCGAGCCGCCCGACATCCTGATCACCACGCCCGAGTCGCTGTACCTGATGCTGACCGGCGCCGCACGCCGCCTGTTCGCGCAGGTGAGGTGGGTGATCGTCGACGAGATCCACGCCGTCGCCTGCACCAAGCGCGGCTCGCATCTGGCGCTGACCCTGGAGCGCCTCTCGGAGGCGGCGGGCGCGGACCCGCAGCGCATCGGGCTGTCCGCGACTCAGAGGCCACTTGAGGAGGTGGCGCGCTTCATGGTCGGCCCACGGCGCACCTGCCGGATCGTCGACGCGGGCGTCGCCAAGCCGCTGGATCTCCGAATCGAGGTTCCGGTCGAATCGATGGTCGCGCCCCCCGACCCCCCGGCTGCGCGGCTTGAGCCGCTGCCCGGCGGATCCGAGCCGACTCGAAACTCGATCTGGCCGGCGATCTACCCGAGGCTGCTTGAGCTGATCCGCGCCCACCGCTCGACGATCGTGTTCGTCAACAACCGCAGAGCGGCCGAGCGGATCGCGCTGCGCCTCAACGAGCTCGCCGGGGAGCCGCTGGCGCGCTCACACCACGGCTCGCTGGCGCACGAGGAGCGTTCGCTGGCCGAGGAGGAGCTCAAGGCGGGGACGCTTCCGTGCCTGGTGGCAACCTCGAGCCTCGAGCTGGGGATCGACATGGGCGCCGTCGACCTCGTGATCCAGATCGAATCGCCCAAGTCCGTGGCCCGGGGGCTTCAGCGGATCGGCCGGGCCGGGCACTCGGTCGGCGACGTGAGCAGGGGAAGGATCCTCCCCAAGTTCAGGGCCGACCTGCTGGAGTGCGCGGTGGTGGCGCGCCGGATGCGCGAGGGCCGCATCGAGGAGACGGTGGTGCCGCAAAACCCGCTGGACGTCCTCGCCCAGCAGATAGTCGCCATCGCAGCGTCGGCCGCCGATGATGCGCAGGTGGCCGCGGGCGCGCGGGTGGCCGCCGGTGCGCGGGTGGTCGCGGCTGCGCGGGCGGCCGCAGCTGCGCGCGCGGCTGGCGGTGCGCGGTTTCCCGGCGGCGCACCCGCGGCTGACGGCGACCTGGCGGCTCGCGGCGACCCGGCGGCCGGCGGCGACCCGGCGGCCGGCGGCGACCCGGCGGCGGCCGGCGCCCCATCCGGGACCGTATCGGTCCAAGCGCTGTACCGGCTGGTCACGAGCACCCACACCTACGCGCAGCTCAGCCGCGCCCAGCTTGAGAACGTGCTGGACATGCTCGACGGGCGCTACCCGAGCAGCGAGTTCGCGCAGC